>Ga0206890_1255_pt1 | contig 14703 bp, 16 predicted proteins | sample Alteio_BWOrgHeat_58_FD_152960 | JGI IMG/M metagenome (GOLD analysis project Ga0206890, IMG submission 152960) | Enriched cells from forest soil in Barre Woods Harvard Forest LTER site, Petersham, Massachusetts, United States - Alteio_BWOrgHeat_Nextera6 ... | reverse complement strand
AATAAAAATTTTAATTGATCACCTGTACATCAGAAACGGTGATATAATTGTTCCTCTTACTGTTGAATTATCGTGCTGCCAGATCAAATTAACTTTTATCGGAAACCTGGTACTGTCCATTATGCCTAATGCCGACATGCTTGAATAGATAAGATAATTTTGAGATTGCTCGGGATCCTGAACGGTTATTTCAATGCCGCCGCATTCCATATTCTGGCAAGGTGCACGGTTAATACCTGTAATAACTCCCTGGCTGTAAGTAAGCGCCTGGGATTTTTGAGGGGTCTCATTAAGCTTTTTGCAGCCTGCGGTTATAAGTCCCAGGCAAATGATAAGGATTAGTGCTTTCATACTGGTCTTTATTGCAATTACGATAAGCGAATCCTAAATGCTACAGTGAATATGCAATATATTTAGCTTCCAATCAGTTAACTATTCAATATGGCTAAATTTACTCATGCTTATGCAGCAGTAAGCCATAAGGTACTTTAGGATCTATCCATGTAGATTTGGGTGGTAATATCTCTCTTGCGTTGGCCACTGTTATCAATTGCTCCACCGTAAGGGGACACAGTGTAAAAGCTATTGCATCCGGATGGGCATCAACGATCACTGCAATCTCTTCCATAGCCTTTTCACCCCCGGCGCATTTTAAATAGGGGTCTGTTTTTGGGTCGATAATGTCAAACACAGGGGTCAATATCTGATCCTGCAGAATCGCAGCATCGATCATTGAAGCCGCGCTTTTATTTTCATAAGTATGCGGCCCGGCAAGCAGGGAATACCAATCCCCATTGATACACATTCCAAAAAGATAAGGCTCCGAGGGCTGAACAGGTTTGTTTTCTGGGGATTCCAGTACCTGGAAATTCTTGTTCAGTTGTTCAAAAAGTTCAGTTTTATCGATTGGCTTTTTGGGGACAACCACCCTGTCGTACTCTTGTATTCGCAATTGGTCCGTCGCCATATATAAGGATGATATGGTGTCATAAACATGCATTCCGCTTTCTTTCTGATCCTCTGCAAGCCTGGCTGCAGATTCAAGGCGATGGTGCCCGTCGGCAAGGTAAGCGGTTTTGACCCTTGCAAAAGCTTCCACCAATTGTTGCAGCACTTCGGGGTCTTCTATCTTCCACAGCAGGTGAAGTCCGTGTTCATTGCCATAAGTTGTTTTTTGCCCATGAGTGCGTGTTTCGGCAATAATGCGGTTAATGGTAATATCCGGGGAGTATGTCAACAGGATGGGACTACCTTCAAGGCCGGTATTTCCACGGTAATTTTTTATACGGCGCACACTGTCGGCAAAAGTCAGTTCATGTATCCTGATCTCACCCATGGTATAATCATCTAATGATGTCAGGGCCCAGATACCAGTTTGGCGATAGGTTTTGTGTACCACTTCATAAACGTAAATGCCCGCTGGTTGCTCGTGCCACAATTTGCCTTCCGCTATAAGGGTCCTTATAGTTTCATTAATATCATGATAAGCCTTATTTTGCCCTTCCGGGGTTTCGGGTCGCAACCTGGCGCCCGTTTCCAGCAATGTCTTCAGCGGCTCTAATGCCCCCGGCTTCATATAATCACCGGAAACTGACTCTACTTGCGGAGCGGTAAACACCAGCTGATCTGCGTAAAATGGATTTGGCCGGATAGCCCTGAACGGCTGAATTTGCGCCATATTAATGATTTATAGTTCCAGTTAATTGAAAGAGATGCGCGAATAATTCGGGCTATTGGTTTTGTCCGCAAAATAGTCAATACGTTCGATTTAAAATATAATCAGGAGGTAATAAAAATTCGGGATGTACTGTTTTACATCTTTTTTGAGTGGAAATCATCTGTTTAAATTATCTTTATCATTCAATCTAATACCTCTTATCCATTATGAATTACAGAATATCGCTTTGCCTTTTCGGCTTGTTACTGTCTCTCCTTGTTTTACCAAGCTGCAGCGATCCCAAGCCAGGTACATTGAAAAACGACCAGATCAAGGCTGGCAAAAGGGAAGATTTCCATGCGCTTAATGAGCAGGCGTTTGCTGACCTGAAAGCAAATAAACCCAAATGGCTGCACGATCTATTGTCGAAGGAATTAATAGAAAGCAATTATACCGACAGGGCAGTTGAGCACATCAGCAACAGCCTGAAAGTTAGTGATTATACCCTGCTCGATGAGTATTATGTGGTAAATAAATGGAAGAATGCCGACACGATAATGAACACAAATGCTGGCATCCATAGCTATGATTTGTATTATCCTGGTACAGCAAGGGAAATGTATATGGCTTTCTTTGTGTCGAAAACTGGGGATGATAAATCACTGATCAGCCTGGTATATTGTAAATTTGATTATGGCTGGAAGATTAACGCGATGGATGTATCGCCATACACTTTTAATGGGAAAACAGCCCCCGAGTTATTTAAACTGGCTAAAGAACAATATGATAAACACTACCTTATTGATGCAGTGAATACCATGGCATCAGCCGATAAGTGTTTAAGACCGGTAGATATGTGGCAATATCCAAATGAAAATGACATCCGCAGTTTTTATGGGACGATTGTGAATGAAGCTAATGATAAATACACCTTCCCATTTACAATAAAGCAGGTGCCAACCCAACCCCGGATATTCAGGATATTTAATAAGACGATAGCCGAGGGCACCTACCCGATGATCTACTATCTGACACGCATCAACTTAAAGAACACGGCTGAAGTCAAGAAAGAAAATGACCTGGTAAGGAAAGCCATAGGCCAGGTAATACCCGGCATTGATAAGGATAAAAAATATATCTTATATTCTGCGTTTAATAAAATGCCTTCGGCAACCGAGGAGCCCGACAGCTATGATGTAACCGATAAACTGCCATAAACAAGAGTTTCATTATTGCGTTTATTGAGTTATGATATTGAATAAAAGTGTAAATTTTTGCTAAATGGATGCTGATATTCATACGCTCTATAGTTCTGATTTCTACAACATAGTAGATTTTAAGTGTCTGTGCACTGATTGCCTTAAATCAAAGCCGGAATATAGCTCAGCATTTAGCATCAGCTTCGTGCGGAAAGGAAATTTCCTGTTCAATGTTTTCAGAAATTCGTTAGACTCCTATAATGGATGTGTATTGGTGACCAAACCAGGTTATGAGCGCACGGTTACTCATTTACATACTGTACCCGATGAGTGTACAATTTTTGAGTTCAAACCATCATTTTACCAGGAATTGCTGGAACGGTACAAAGCAACCAAATTTTTCAGTGATAACGATCTGCATTCAACCCTGGTTAAAACCAGTACCGAACTTGAGTTTTTGCATTTCCATATTACACAACTTGTACTGACAAAATCGGGAAGTAAACTGCAGATCGATCAGCTTGTACTGGAAATAATTGAGCGTACCTTACAGGTAATTACCGATTATACCCCTGATTCAAGGATCAACTCCCGGTTAAAGAAAAACCATTTGATAACTATTGAACGGGCAAAAGCATATATCACCCAACATTTCGCCGATGATATATCCCTAAAGGAAATAGCGGACCATTGTTATGCGAGCCCCTTTCATTTTAGCAGAATATTTAAAACATTTACCGCCTATTCGCCGCACCAGTTCCTGCTGAACATCCGCCTGAAAAATGCCGAATTATTACTGAAGAGTACCGTTATGCCGGTTGCTGATATAGCCTATTCATCCGGCTTCAACAGCATTGAACATTTTGGCTCCGCATTTTATCAGAAATATAAACTGGCGCCAACCAGGTTGCGGGCAGATAATTCAACTGCAGTTTAAAAGAGCAAGATTCCTTAAGCCTTACTGGAAATGCTGTTTTAATTTTGCTTATCAAAAAATAAGTAATATGAAAGAGCAATTGTTAGATACACTAAAAAATTCGAGAAATTACACGTTGAGCGTTGCAGAAGCCATGCCGCATGAATCGTTTGATTTTAAACCATCTGCAGAGGTCTGGAGCTTTGGCGAATTGATGGACCATATTGCCTATAGCATAACCTGGTGGACCGAAAATTATATAAACGGCAATGAAATCACATGGAACCCGCCACCTGAAAAGGATAGCAAGGATGATATTATAGTTTACCTGAAGAACACCTATGATTCATTAAAAAGCACCATTGAAAGCCAGGAAATTGCAGGCAATGCTGTTCATGGTTTTCATGCTACAATCGATCATATCACTCATCACCGGGGCCAGGCTGTGACTTATCTGCGTTGCAAGGGCATCACTCCGCCTGAATATATTTATTAACAATCTAACCGAGATACCATGAGCGTATATTATATCAATAGTTATGATATTGAGGATATGGAGGAGTTTAAAAAGTATGGCCCATTGGTTATGCCATTATTAAATAAATATGGCGCAGAGGTGCTGGTATCGGATACCAATGCATTATCCATCGAGGGCCAGGCGAGACAAATGAATGCTATTATCAGGTTTCCTTCAGAAGAGGCAGCATTGCAATGTTATAACGACCCGGAATATCAGCCTATCAAAGCGGTCAGGATCAATTCAACAAAAAACTGCACTATGGTTTTGGCAAAACAACTGGTGCAATAAGGCCCTCGTTGAGTGAGTTTTTTGTCAAATTTTAGCAGGTTATTGCTGCAATTAAATTATTGTTCCATTTTTGGTAAATGAGGGTTTTTCGATTCTATAAGAAGCCCTCATTTCATTACAAACCCAATATGAAACAACCTATTGATCTGCGGCTTAACTATCCGGTTTTGCCGGGCCAGGATATTGAATTAAAGGCATTAGTAAACACAGCTCTCGAAAACATTGAAGTGATTGCAGCACTTTCTCCTGCGGGCGGAAGTGTTGTAGATCGTCAAATAGGAGCTGATTGGTTATCCCGCGAAGGGTACGCTATTGACCCGGCTAATGTCCATATTGGCTCGGGTGGGCATCATTCATGCGTTGTTGCGCTGCTGGCCGCTGGGCTTCAAAATAAAATTGTTGTAGTAGAGGAATTGACTTATTCAAATTTCAGGTCGATAGCTGCAATGCTGAATGTTAAGCTGATACCATGCGCTGCTGATAATCTGGGCATGATACCGTCCTCATTGGAAGAAGTATGTAAACTAAATAAACCTGACGCTATATACATAATGCCCGCGGTTAATAACCCAACGGGCACCGTATTGCCTGCCGACCGCCGGAAAGAGATCATAACCATAGCCCGTGAAAATAACCTGCTTATTATAGAGGATGATGCCTATGGATTCCTGGATGACAGTGCCCTGCTCAATTTTATGCACCTCGCGCCTGAACGGACATTTTACATTTACAGTTTCTCAAAACCCCTGGCGCCATTTGCAAAAATGAGCTATTTAGTGGCCCCACCATCGTTTTCAGAGAAAATTACAGATGCATCGAGGTTAACATCGGCCAATCAGTCTGCAGTTTTATCGTGGGTAGTGAATACTATAATTACTTCGGGAAGATTGAGGGCGCTAATTGATGAGAAAAGAAAAATTGGCTTTGAAAGGCAGCAAAAAGCTCAATTATTATTAAAGGATTATGATGCATTCGGGCACAAAAATGGCTGGCACCTGTGGGTAAATTTACCGGCGCATATCAGGTCAAGCGAGTTGAACGAAAGACTGGCAGCGCATGGTGTAAACATAGTGCCGTCAACGGCATTCTCGGCTTCAGCAAAGGTTTATGAACAGGGTATTCGTATTGCCTTAGGTGGTGAAGCTGATTTTGGCAGGGTGATTGAAGGTATAGAGCGGGTGAAATATCAAATTGATATTTTCAGATAGGCTGATTTATAATAATTCTGGTGGGGTAAGAACTTCGATCTTATCATTTTTTGCGATAGCAAGTTGTTTTGTTTGTTGGTTAAAAGCTATTAGCGGCAGTTTACTCGAGTCAGTTATCATACTTGAATTTTGTTTACCCGAATCGATAGTTTCGTCCTTTTCAATAATCTCTCCTGTTGTTAGATCTATTATTTTAGGAAACTCAAAGGTATCCCAGGCGTATCTTTTATTAATAGCGTATACATTGCCGAATTCACCTTTTACTTTTATTGAGTTTGTAACCTGATTGGTAGTTAAATTCCAAATTGCAAGATGCTTAACAGGTAAGTCAACTGCATCCTCGTCTATAACGTCATTAGATGAGCCAATAAGAACATTCGATGAATCAATAAAATTAGCAGTGCAAATTTCTACATCAAATTTTGGCCTTAAGTCTGATTGATCAAGTAACAATGGGTTTTTAATACAATCTGCTATGTTGAAAACCTCAACTATCTCACGAGGATGCCATACCCAGCCTTTACTCATTAAAAATGAATTATCCTGATTAACTTCTAAACGCGAATGAAAAACACCTGGGGGTTTTCTTTCCAGAGTATTTGTTATTATTTCTCCGGTTTCAGCATTCTCGAAGTCAAGCCTGTCATAGGCCAATGGACAATGAATGAGATAGGTAATATTCCGAACAGTAGCAAATGCCGCCGGGTAATCATAGTCACTGGCCAAATAATATGACCTATTAATTTCTCTAAGCAACTCACCATCTTTTAATAATAATCCTTTTGTTCCAAGTCTTTTATATATAAACGCGTATTGCCCGTTTTCAGAAATAATACAACTATCAAAATCGAATGCATAACTATCGTGGCCAAATTGGCCTTCTTTTCCATTTAATGAGTACCATTGCCCAGCAGATGCCCAGTCAACAATCAGGTCATTGAACCAACAAATAGTTGTGAGGTAGTTAGCTATTATTGTTTGTCGAGTCATTGTCTTTCTATTTTATATTAATAATCACCACGTCCTGCCCTTTCAAATGTTTAGTCGCAGGTGCATTCTTTAAACCGTGATCAATATAACTTGCAGCAAGCATATAAGCACCTTTTTTGTCTGGGTCGATGCGGAACGAGCCCTCAAGACCAACATAATAAGTTACTTCCGGATCAGCGCCATATTTCATTATCCATTGCACCATGTTTTTTATTTCATCAGCCTTAAGCTCAGGATGCGCCGGCATTTTCTCGCGACCGGGCCATATACCTGCTGAGCCTTCGCGAATGCGCTTGATAAGTGAATCCATATTTGATTTTGTGGCAGAATACCGTTTGCTCATCTCATAAAAAGACGGACCGATAAGCTTGCCATTAAAGCTATGGCAGTTAAAGCAATTGGATATTCGCATCGCAGCTAATCCCGGCGGATCGTCCTGAACTGCTTTTGTTGCGGCCTTTCCCTTTTGCAAATGCCTTACTTCAAGCAATACTTCTTTCACATTGATCTCATCATATTTTGATTCACCGTCTTCCTTATCAGATACAGTAATCTTATAAGTTATTGGCGAGTTTGGGTCGAATGAAGCATTGTTTTGCGGAGAGATTATTTTTACTATCGGTGGTTGGTTTTCCTGCTGTGGTTTGAAACTGTTTATAAAAGCGAAAAAAGGTAAGCTGAAGAATATTCCTGTATAAATAAGCTTTGGTCTGTTTAACATTATGGTTTTAATTTTTTTTTACTCCATATCGCCTAGTTGACTCACCTATAAAGGAGTCCATTGGACCTGTCATCTCCGCCAGTTGGCGGATCGACATCCCTCTCTCCTGCAAGCAGGAAAGAGGGAGAAAAAAAATTCGAAATTGAAAATCCGAAATTCGAAATATTATCCTGGAATTGATCCCTGTCCTAAATCTTATCTATCTCCTTTGCCACTCTTTGTGCCGAACGTATGCACGATTCCATACCCCGGCTCATGTTATCGGCGTAGGTTCCTGCAAAATATATTCTTCCGTCTGGCAGCATCAATTGGGGCCAGAATTTATGCATCTCACCTATGGGGAACGGTTCCATTTCACAGGCTGGCGCAAATTTGTCTTTTGTCCAGTCGAGGGTTAAGGCTTGTTCTATGGTATCGTGCTTCCCCGGGTACACTTCCCTGAAAGCTGCCAGAACACGCTGCGGCGAAAGTCCGCCAGGACCAAAGGCTTTCAAAATAATGCGGCTGCTATCCACGCTATTTGTCTCCATCCAGATGGATGATATATCTGGATGTTCGAATTCCATATTGATACTTTTAAGGCCGTCGTCAAGCCAAAACTTAGTAGCAGCCTCAAACACATAGAATGGGTGCGACGAATAGGCCATGTTATCTACCACGTATTGTTTTTCTGCTGATAGCGGTGGGGTTATGGGAATGTTTTTAAATACGGGCAGGGTAATGCAGTTAACAAGAACATCAGCGCTCATTTCCTTTTCTGCCTCATTACCAAACGCCTTGTAAGTAACTGTTACCCCTGTAGCGCTATGCTTAATAGCTGTAACAGGATGGTTTAACTTTACCCGGCCATTTATTTTTTTTGCAAAGGCAATGGGAAGTTGCTCGTTCCCTCCTTTCAGGTGAAAAGTTTCGCCCTCTGAGTCGGGTATGCCCCGGAAATCCATGATCGCCTTGCGCCATAAATAATAAAGGGCAGAAGTATGATGCCCTCCGAGATGACGAAGCGCAGCAGGCGAAGCGCCCTCCTTTTTAAACAGGTCGGAAATAGGAATTTCATCATACTCGTCATACCCTACACCAAAAGGTTGATATGGATCGGTAAACTTACCAAGATAGGGCTTAAGGTAGAATGAGCTTAAGGCATACATCGGGTTTTGCGAAAGAAACTGTACTTCCTTACCATTAAAACCAAACTTAGTGAGCACTGCCGGATCCCTCAACTGTTCAACTGTATAAAATTTGCCGCCGATCATCTTCATGGCTTCCTTGTCATATGCTGCCTCTGAGCCTTCGGCATTTGGGTAGGGAATGGCAGTGAGGTTAAATTCAGTCACATAATCAAAAAAACGCTCGTAGCCGGGTTTGGTAATATGGTCGGCGCCGAAATCAGCATACAAACCATCTGATAAACCATCGCGTCCGGTAAATACATGCCCGCCATACCTACCAGATGCTTCCAATACTATTACATCATGCCCGGCCTTCATCAATTCATAAGCGCAGCAAAGGCCCGTAATACCTGCACCTGCAACGATCACTTTTTTTGCTGATGTTCTTGACCCCTCAGCCATTAAAATATTAGGGATCAAGGCAACCCCCGCACCCGCTATCAGCGTATTTTTTATGAATGTGCGTCTTTTAATGCCTTTCATAGTTAGTTTTGAGGAAGATATTTGCTGAATGCAATATAAAATAAAGTTAAATGTGTTTCACAAATTTTCGGCTCAGAGTTCGCAATCCCCTTCAGTCAATCATCAGCAAGAATCAGGTTGCAGGTGTTTGATCTTCTTTCCACCTTTGTGATAAAGTCATACATTGATCGATGAGCAATACACATAAGGATCTGACGGTTAATTATTACCGGATCGAGAAGGCCATCAGCTACCTGACGGCCAATTTTAGATCGCAGCCTGATCTTGATGCTATTGCTGAGAAGGTTAATCTAAGCCCCTTTCATTTTCAGCGGATATTTTTAGACTGGGTGGGCATCACCCCAAAAAAATTTGTGCAATACCTTACGCTCGATTATTTAAAGGAACAAATACAACAAACACAAAATGTAATTGAAGCAGCTGAGCTTGCCGGGCTTTCAAGTCAATCGAGGGTATATGATCTTTTTGTAAATATCGAGGGGGTAAGTCCTGATCAATATAAAACCTCAGGCTTGGGATTGAAGATTTTTTACGGTTATCATGCCACGCCATTTGGCATGTGCTTTATTGCGGTAACCGAAAGGGGTGTTTGTGCCCTGCGCTTTATTGATGAGGATGCAAAGCGGGATGAGTTTATTACCTTCTCGCAAAAATGGTACGGTGCACATATTGAACACCGCCCCGATCTCACCCAGGTATACGTACAAAAAATGTTCAAACCAGGTGCTGCTTATAATGAAAATGAAAGACTGAACTTGTTTGTACAGGCAACTGATTTCCAGGTTAAGGTTTGGGATGCGTTGCTTAACATCCCATTCGGGTCGGTGCAGTCATACGAGCAGGTTTCCAGGCAGATCGGCCACGAGGGTTCTGTTAGGGCCGTAGCTACAGCGGCAGGTAGTAACCCGATATCTTATCTTATCCCCTGCCACCGCATTATTCGTAAAAGTGGTGATGTTGGCGATTTTAGTTATGGCAAAATACGCAAGCAAGCCATGATCGCATGGGAAATGGGTAAGAAGGAAATCATCAGGCAACATATTTAAACAACGAAAATTCAGATTAATAATTTACCATTAGATGTAGTTAAAGCGCAGTTTGTATCCTCAAAAATGTCGTTCATGTAAATATTCTTTTCTTGTTATGAGTGCCATTATTTTTAGGCATTAACAACTAAGAAAATGAACAAAACTACCTTCTACTATCCACCATTATTCATCAATCAAAATATTATACGCGGGCTTTTACTATTTACAGGACTATTATTTCTTTCTATCTCGGTTTTTCCCCAGGACATTACCAACGAAAAATATAAAAAAGATTTCGTCTCCTGGTTAACCAATAATGCCCACACCATTAAAACTGTTGATGCAGGCAATGGCTTCGAAGACCTTCAGCCTTTTAAAAATATATTAAAAGATGTGCAGGTGGTGGGCCTGGGCGAAGCCACCCACGGTACCAGTGAGTTTTTCAGGATGAAACACCGCATGCTTGAGTTTTTGGTGAAGGAAATGGGTTATACAAATTTTTTATTGGAAACTTCAATGGCCAACTGCCGGTATGTCAATCAGTATGTATTGTATGGTAAAGGAGATGTTGATACAGCAACAGCTATACCCGGAGATATTCCGTGGAGAGTGGAGGAAGTGAGAAGTATGATTAAATGGATGCGTCAATACAACAGTACTGTAAGCGAGGATAAAAAAGTAAAATTTCTTGGCTTTGACTTTCAGGGAAGTTATCTTCTATGGAAGGATATAAGAAGTTATTATAAAAAAGTTAATCCATCATATTCACCCAATGTGGATACCATCAGCAAGCAAATGTTGTCGATTATAAGATATCATTATAAGGGAGATTCTATTTCGGCTCAAAAAGTTAAAGCCCTTTTTGAGACCAAGTATCCAGATTATGCTAAAATAGAGGCCGACATGCTGACAAATGCAAAGCAGTATGAAAATGCAGCAGGGTATGAAGAGTATGAAAAGAACCTTCAAAATATAAGATTGGTCGCTGAGGAATTAGAGATGTTAAAAAGTGGTGGTCGCCCCTCTGTCAGGGATCAATATATGGCTGAAAATGTGTTGGATATGGTAAAAAAAGCCAAATCGGGTGAAAAATTTGTTTTATGGGCTCATAATTTTCACATTATAAAATTTACCTCCGCCAATTATACAACCATGGGTTATCATATCTGGAAAGCTTTGGATAACAAATATTACGGCGTTGAATTTGAATTTTATTCAGGTGCTTTTCAAACTAAGAATTTGGACATTCCTCATGATCCAAAATCATGGTTAGATTGGGATGTGATGTCCGTAGGGGCACCATCAGAGGGTTCACTTCCCTGGTACTTGAATAAAACCGGTAAGGAATCTTTGTTTATAGATTTTAGACATACAAGTAGCAAAAATATTAAATTGTTCCAGACTGAATTTGATATGCATGATTTGGAAGGTGCATATTCTGCTAAAAAGCCTTCAATGGATGGGGTACATCTTTATTGGTTTGATGGCTTGATCTACATTAAAACTTCAACAGCAGCTAAAAACTTCAAGTTTTATCTTCAATAGACATTGGCTACAAAGTCAGCAAGAATCAGGTTGATGAACCTGTTTAATGGGTCTAACTTGCATCATATTATTAAACTCATTAAATCAAATATGTTATGCAAGCGCTAATTGTAATCGATGCTCAAAATGAATTTTCAGCAAATGGGAAAAGACCAGTCCCCAACCATATTAATGCCATTGAAGTGATCCGCCAAAGGGTGGAAGAAGCAAGGGCTGAAGCAAGGCCTATCGCCTGGGTAAGGCATTTTAACAAACCAACCGAATCACCTGTTTTTGTGCCCGGAACCTGGGGAACTGAATTTTTTAACGGCTTTGGCCCAAAGAATGGTGCTGAAAATGAAGCAGAGTTTCATAAAAATGTTTACGGTGCCTTTACCGGCTCAAATATAGGTTCCTGGTTAGAAAGTAACGCTGTGGATGAAGTATTGATCGTTGGCTTTTATACCCATGGTTGCGTATCCACCACAGCACGCGAAGCTATAATGGCCGATCTGACAGTTTTGATAGATCCAAATGGCACGGATGCCTGTGACATGGAGCACGAATTACTTGGAAGCCTTACAGCAGATGAGGTAAGGCGTACCGCATTATTGCAGCTTTCAAATATGGGGGCAATCATAGCGCCGCTGAAGCATGTTGCAAGTCAGGCTGTTTAACTAAGATCAGGTTAGCTTATCAATTATCACTGACTATTGCCGCCTTTTTACGTTGCTTATTTACGCTGTGGTTCTTCAGGAAATTATAGGTTAGCGTAAAGCCCATATATTGCGTGCTTCGGCTGCTGTTGGTACCATCGAAAAAGTAATAGCCCTGTATTACGGCAAGGGCTACTTTTTCGGTGATGTTGAAGTTGATGCTATTGCAAATTTCGGTCATTAGTCCCTGCTTTGCTTTGAATACATAGCCTCCGCCCAGACATAAGCCCTCGGCGAACCTGCCTTTGGAGAAAATATTAATAGTAGGTCTGAATTCTATAAATCTGGTGGTATCGCCGCCTGAATTAAGGGAATTCAACCTGCCGGTAGCAAGACCGATATCAAAGATGCCATAGGTGCGCCCAAATTCAACCGACGGGGAGAATCTTTTTGCAACACCACCTTTAGTATTAACAAATATATCGGTGCTGGCTGTGATATAAAAATATCGGGGCTCTTTATTTTCTTTGGAGGTATCCGATTCAACCACCGTATCTTTTGCAGTTTTTTTAGGCTGAGGGTGAGCAATGAATGCTTTTGAGACATTTGGGATCACGTTAGTGTTTTGCGCAAATGAACACAGTACACAAAGCAGAAATAAAAAGGTAAATATTATTTTCATGGATTTTTTTAGATAAGGATGGGCCACTAACGGAGGAAATATCTGATTAGTAAACAATAAGGTTGCTAATTAGTTTTCTTCTATTGAGGACCCCATCCAGATTATGGCAAATAGAAAAAAGAAACCCGCATTTATTGATGAGAAAGAGGCAAGTTCATCCGGTCCTGAGCTTAAGTCCTCATTAGATTTTACCAAAACCAGAACTGATCAGGCAACCATATTGTTGATCGAAGTGTTTGGGACAGTAACATTCCTTGTTTGCTGCATAGTATTCTTTGTTGTATGGATTTGCTGGAACATTCATCTTTCTCCCATAAAGCCGTTTGATCCCTTTCCATTCCCCATCCTGCAAATGACAGTATCGGTATTTGCGATCATCCTGTCTGTATCAGTACTGATCAATCAGAACAGGCAGGGGAAAATAGAAAAGATCAGGCAGCAGGTGGAATTTGAGGTGAATGTGCGTGCAGAAAGTGAGATTACCAAGGTGCTTACCATGTTGCACGAGATCCATCAAAAAATGGGATTGAACAGTGAATCGGACAAGGAACTGGAAGCGATGAAAGAGGTAACAGATATCCAGCAGATCCATCAGACAATAAATGATTCTGAAGCGACCAATACTTTGCCTGACAAATCTTAATAATGTTTATTGATTAAAATATGCCTTAATATTCTCAATCACCTTAATTGCTAACCGCTCCTTTGCTTCCTGTGTCCAACCTGACACTACATTTGTGGAAATAATTCGCGCAAAAGCATCAAATTCCTTCTTAAACATCCCAATTCCGTCCCCGTCAATTATGGCGAAGTTTCCGGGCCTTTGTATCCATTTTAGAAATGACGACTTTTCAAATGTTAAACCCAGGGAGGTGTTGATCAGAATTTTACCCTCTCCAAAAAGTTCAAATTCCTTATCCGCCAATACAACCGAGTTTTTAGGCAGGTGTACGGAAATTATTTCAACTTCTTTTAAAAGTTCATCTAATGGTAAATATTTTATTCCGATGCTTTCAGCGTCGTCTTTTCTGTTGCGACTGTAGTAATATACCTTCATTTTAAACGCTATTGCCCTATCGGCCAGCATTCTTCCTGTCGTACCAAGCCCTATAATTCCTATTTTTCTGTTAGTGAGTTCAACTTGTTGTTCTTTCCATTGATGCGGCCCTATTCCCTTGATCAGTCTTATCAACTCCGATAAAATATATTCCACCAGGCCCTCATCGCCATAATCTCTCACTCCCTTTACAACAATATTATTCTCCCTGGCGAATTTAATATCCACATTGGCCGATGCTTCATCATATAAACTGCAGCACATCCCTACATATTTCAAGTGCGGGCATTGCTTTAACACATCTTCTGTAATGCGTGTATTCCACGATACCAGCACGCATTCGGCATTTGCAATCCTCTTTACAATCTCCCATTCTGTTGCAGGTATATCATCATATTTGATTACTCCGCCCGTTGCAAATTTTTCAAGTTCGCGGATCGCCCAATCCCCTAATCCAGCGTCGTCAACTATTACAATTTTGTTAAATGGCATTTTTTTTAAGAATCTAAGTTATAACCCTAAGATAGAAAAAGGAGATCGGATTAAAACTCGATTTTTACTTTAATCATGCCGGTTTTAGCCATAAAAAAGCGAATAATTATCTG
>Ga0206890_1254_pt1 | contig 14728 bp, 12 predicted proteins | sample Alteio_BWOrgHeat_58_FD_152960 | JGI IMG/M metagenome (GOLD analysis project Ga0206890, IMG submission 152960) | Enriched cells from forest soil in Barre Woods Harvard Forest LTER site, Petersham, Massachusetts, United States - Alteio_BWOrgHeat_Nextera6 ... | reverse complement strand
AGGCGGTAGAAAAGATGGTGGCATTTTTGATGGAACTTAAAACCTAAACAGCCCTTAAAAAAATGTTCGATACCATCCCATATTAAAGAGATCACGGTACGGAAACGTGCCCTGCGGTTGGTTGCGTCTTTTAAGTTATCCAGCACTTTTTGGTTGTTGGCGGCATGATTGCCATGTATGCCCGCGTAGCGCGCCGAATACACACCCGGTTCGCCGTTTAGGGCATTAATTTCCAGTCCGCTATCATCACCAAAGCAATTGAGTTGGTATTTACTGTAGATGTAATGGCTTTTAATAGCAGCGTTTTGTTGAAAGGTGCTGCCGGTTTCTTCAATTTCATCGGTACAGCCAATGTCATTTAAACTAAGCAGTTGTATTTTGCCGTTTAATTTGGCGGCTACTTCTTCCAGCTTATGGGCGTTATTGGTGGCGAAAACTAATTGGTGCATGGTGTAATTTATTGGGTGGAGCATGGCGCCTGGCGGGTAAAGCGTCAACATCCACGCGTCTTAATATGTGCAGGCAAATTTCATCACTTGGCCGCCAACCGTCACGCTCCCTGCAAAAGGCAAAGCGGGCGGGCCTACTACAACCCCTTCATCTGTTCCCAAAACGTTTTTTTATTATCGTTGCTGCTCATCATCTCATCAAAGCTGAAACTATACAAAAACAGGCAATCGTTCATTTGTTTCGGCTGGTTGTGCGTTAGGGCTTCCATGCCGGGCAATAGGGTGCTTTTGCCCATCAGCAATACCTTTTGGGGTTTAAAAAAAGCGGTTACCTGTTCAAAAGTAACGTTATGCGCTGCCAGGTTAAATATAGCTACATCATCCAACGCCAGTTCTTTACGTTTCAATATGTTGGTTAACGCGGTTAAATGTGCGTCATCAATAAATTCGCGGTCGGGGTAATGAACAACAATAAGGAAACTTTTTTGATGTTTGCCCAGGTATTTAAAATCAATAACCGGTGCGGCAATAACTTCGCGTGCTTCCACCACCAGCGGTATTTCGGCTACTTCGGGTACTTCCACAACTGGTGGTATTTCGACAACTTCTGGCGCGGTAAGCCCGATCATAATTTTGTCTTTATCAAGCAGGTAAAGGTCCTCATCAATTATAAAACGGAAGGCAGCAGGGTTCTCAATTATCATTTAAATACCGTTTTAGGATCAATGGCATCATTTTAACAAATTTTAACCAAAAGTAGTCAAACAGTTTGAAGCTTTATTGGCATATTCGCACAATTATACGCTGCAATTTTAACTTAGCATATTTGTGCAGCTATAAAGGGCATTTCTAAAAGCTCTCCTTTTCCTCTCTACCGGAGAGGAATTAAAGGTGAGGCTAACAAATAAATCGAGGTTTTAGAGATGCCTTTAATAAATTTTACCGAAATTCGGAGTTTTTACGGAGTATTGGTCCGTAGCATATTTAGCATATAGAAAGTACATGAGAAAATTGGGAATAGCCATTGTAGGTGTTTTTTTGTTTATATCAACAGCCAGCGCACAAAAGCAAGTGCTGGATAAAATAGTGGCTGTTGTTGGCGGCAATATCATATTAAAATCTGATTTGGAATTAGCCTACGCAAATTACCTGGTACAGGGCAATCAGCCTAACCCGGTAGTTAAATGCTCGATGCTGCAAAACCTGGTATCGCAAAAACTATTGGCGGCGCAGGCTATCATTGATAGTATTGACGTGAAGGAAGATGAAGTTGATAACGAGGTTGACCGCCGTATGCGTAGTATGACACAACGTGCAGGCGGCGAGGAAAAGCTGGAGCAGTTTTTAGGCCGCTCGGTTATCCAGTATAAAGAGGAGATACGCCCCGACGTACGCGAACTATTGATAGCTGAGCGTATGCGCCAAAAAATTACCGAAAAGATAAATACCACGCCGCAGGACGTAAATAAGTTTTTTAACGCTATAGCTAAAGACAGCCTGCCAACCATTAACAAAGAAATTGAGGTAGGTGAGATCGAATTCGACCCCAAATTAACAAAGGAGGAGAAGGAAATTTACAAGCAAAAGGCCCAGGATTTGTTAGATAGGGTAAAAAAAGGTGAAGATTTTGGCACGCTGGCGCGCTTGTATTCGCAAGACCAGGTTTCGGCGGCCGAAGGCGGCGATCTTGGCTTTTTTGACCGTACCGCTATGGTTAAAGAGTTTACGGCTAACGCATTTAAATTGAAGGCCGGCGAACTGTCGGCTGTATTTGAAAGTGATTTTGGCTTTCACTTTTTGCAGGTAATTGAGCGCCGTGGCGAACAGGTACATGCCCGCCATATTTTAATTATGCCGGTAATTACACAGCAAAGCCTGGATAGGGCAAAGCTTAGGGCCGATACGGTTTATAATTTGATGAGTAAAAATAAAAAGTCGTTGGATTTCTTTTCAACCGCGGCTTCAATTTATTCGGATAATAAGGAGACCAAATTTAACGGTGGTATGATACTGAATTCAGAAAATCAGCAGGTACGCTCTACTTTTATACCCACAAACAGGTTAGATCCGCAAATTGCATTAGTTACTGATACCATGAAAGTTGGCGAAATTTCAAAACCAACCATATTTACTGATGCTGCCGGTAAAAAGAGCTATAAGATATTTTATTTAAAAACCGTGGTTAACGCGCACAAGGCTAACCTGGCGCAGGATTTTCCAAAAATCAAGGACGCTGCTAACGAAGCTAATATTAACCGTACGGTGAGCGAGTGGTTTGAAAAGAAACGGAAACAAACGTTTATAAAGATCGATCCAGAATATCAATCATGCCCGCAGTTGAAAGGTTGGAACACACCTAACGCGATAGTTCTAGTTAACCCATAAAATTATATGCAACACCGGTCTGATGTAGAAGCTGCTGATGCTTTAAAACAAGCCTATCAGCAAATACGTGCCGAAATAGGCAAGGTCATCATCGGCCAGGATGAAGTAATAAAATTGGTGCTGATATCTATTTTCAGCAACGGCCATTGTTTACTGGTTGGCGTGCCCGGACTGGCAAAAACATTATTGGTGCAAACCGTAGCCGAGGTGCTCGATCTTGATTTTAGCCGCATACAGTTTACGCCCGACCTGATGCCGTCAGACATTATCGGGTCAGAAATATTGGGCGAAGACAGGAATTTTAAATTTATACCCGGCCCGGTTTTTTCAAACATTATACTGGCTGATGAGATAAACCGTACCCCGCCTAAAACACAGGCCGCTTTATTGGAAGCTATGCAGGAAAAGGCGGTTACCGCCGCCGGTGTTACGCATAAGCTGGCACAGCCGTTTTTTGTTTTGGCTACCCAAAATCCTATCGAACAGGAAGGTACATACCCATTGCCCGAGGCGCAGCTTGACCGTTTTATGTTTAAGGTATCGCTTAACTACCCGTCATTTGCCGAAGAGCTGCTGGTGGTTAAAAACACTACCGGAAATGTTACCAATAAGGTAAACAAACTGTTAAATGCCGAACAGATCATTCACTTTCAGCAATTGGTAAGAAATATACCGGTTACCGATCATGTGCTGGAATACGCTGTAAAATTAGTAGCAAAAACACGTCCCGATGGCGAGTTTGCCGCCCCGCAAGTTAAACGCCTGTTAAACTGGGGAGCAGGGCCGCGGGCATCGCAATTCTTGATTCTGGGTGCCAAATGCCATGCCGTTATCAATGGTAAATATTCGCCTGATATTGAAGATGTGCAAGCCGTAGCCAAAGCCATTTTAAGTCACCGCATTGTACGCAGTTACCACGCCGAAGCCGACGGGCTTACAACTGATGATATTATTGAGCAGCTGTTTTAAAGTTGGTTGATTAGGTTTATTGAGTTGATTGTGTGAGTAGTTGTTTATTTAGTTAGTTGATTAGGTTTATTAAGTTGATTGGGTGAGTAGTTGCTTATTCAATCTTAACCAACCACTTAACTTAATAAACTCAATCAACCATTCACTTAATCAACCACCCCACTAATTCTCCACCGCCGAGAAAATTTCGAGCAGGATATTCCATCTATGGTCTTTGTCAATTTCCCAGATACGCACATAGTTGTAATTGCTTACAATATTTCCCTTTTTTATGCGTGCCCGGCCATAGCTATAGGCTAAATCATTGCTTGCCGAGCGGCCCGCGTTTACGGTTTCGGCACTGATGTTTATGGCTTCATTATCTAAAAACTTTAATATTTTATCCTGCCCGGTAACTGGTTCAAACCCGGGAAAATAATAACGGCCTTCGATACTCAAAAATTCTTTATACGCCGCCACGGTATATAGCGATAACGAATGATTAAATGTTTTATCAGTAGCCAGTATTACATTTTTTCCGTTAAACGGGTCTTTACTTGGCTCCGTTTTTACAGGTATTGGGTCTTTAAAATCGGTAGTGGCTTCTTGTTCTGCCTCGGGGTGCTGTATGCCCAGGTCAATTAATAATTTTAACTTATTATCGGCATCGATACGCCAGATAGATACATAATCGCCAAATACTTTATCATCATCAGTTTTGCCATTCTGATAAACATAAGGGCCTGCAGTAAATGCCAGGTCGCCACTTGCGGAGATACGGGCAAACTTAGGTTGCCATTTTAATGACCCCGGCTGCTTTTCAATATTGGCATAAAAATCGGTGATCTTTACCGCGTTGGGCTTAAAAACAACGCCTTCCGGATCGGCTACATCTAAAAAAGCGTCTTTTATACCCTTACGGGCAACTAGTTTATTAAAGCTTTCTTCGGCATTAACTACCGTGTTAACCGTAGCTGTGGTTGTTTGCGCTAAGGCGGGGGCGGTATAACCGGCTAATACAATAGCTGCAAGTATGATATTTTTCATGCGTATGATGAGTTTGGTCAAGTTAATTATTTTTAAGGTGGGATATTATCCCGGTTGTGTTTTTTAGCTATTTTTTATTTTTACAATGCTTAGAACGTAATTTCATAAATTAAATTTTACTCCAGTTGGTTCCGTCCTTGCTATCTTTTAACTGGAAGCCTATTTTTTGCAGGCCATCCCTTATTTTATCAGAGGTAGCGTAATCATGGCTGCTTTTAGCTTCGCTCCTTAACCCGATCAAAAAGTTTAGCAGTTTGGGCAAATCATCATTGGCGGCCTGTTCATCCTTTAACCCCAGGATATCAAACACAAACAAGTGTATCATGTTTTTTAATAATTGCAAATTATTTGCATCTATCTTTAATTTACCGTCGTTTATTGAGTTTATAATGCGCGATGCCTCAAAAAGCTCGGCTATTAACACCGGGCTGTTAAAATCATCGTTCATGGCCGCATAGCAACGCTGCATCATTGGTTCAACCTCCACTTCGGTAACAGCGGCGGCTTTCAGATTATCTAATAAACCAACCGATGTCATCAAACGTTTAAAGCCTTTTTCTGATGCTTCCATGGCTTCGTTACCAAAATCAAGTGTGCTGCGGTAATGGGCCTGTAACATAAAAAAGCGCACGGTCATAGGGCTGTAGCCCCGCTCTAATATGGAATGATTGCCGGTAAAAAGCTCATGCGGCAAAAAGCTGTTGCCTAATGATTTTGACATTTTTTGTCCGTTAACAGTAAGCATATTGGTATGTATCCAATAATTGGCCGGGTTTTTACCGCAGCAGGCTATGTTTTGCGCTATTTCATTGGTATGGTGGGTAGGCATCAAGTCAATGCCGCCGCCATGAATATCAAACTGATCGCCCAGGTATTTATGGCTCATAGCCGAACATTCCAAATGCCATCCCGGGAAACCAACGCTCCAGGGCGATGGCCATTTCATCAAATGTTCGGGCTTTGCTTTTATCCATAGCGCGAAATCGAGCTTGCCGCGCTTATCTTCCTGTCCACCCAGGTTGCGGGTATTGTTCAGCATATCCTCCAGGTTACGGCCGTTTAAAATGCCATAATCCTGCGTTTTATTATATTTTTCAACATCAAAATAAACCGAGCCATCAACTTCATAAGCAAGGCCTTTGGCTAATATTTCTTTTACCAGTTCAATTTGCTCAATAATATGGCCGGTGGCGGTAGGCTCAATACTGGGCGGCAGTAAGTTAAATATCTCCAGCACATCATGAAAGCCAACGGTGTACTTCTGTACAATTTCCATAGGTTCCAGCTGAGCCAGTTTTGCTTTTTTTGATATTTTATCTTCCCCCTCATCGCCAGCATCGCCTTCCAAATGCCCGGCATCGGTAATGTTACGCACATACCTAACTTTGTAGCCAATATGCGTAAGGTACCTGAAAATAAGGTCGAACGAAATATAGGTACGGCAATTGCCTAAATGCACATCACTATAAACGGTAGGCCCGCAAACATACATGCCTACATGCGATGGGTCAATGGGTATAAATTCCTCTTTTTTTCTACTTAACGTGTTGTAAACAAACAAATTTTGTTTCATATCGCAAACTTACGATTTTTGGTTGATTGAGTTTATTAAGTTGATTAGGTGAATGGTTGTTTTTTTTGGTTGATTGAGTTGATTAGGTGAGTGGTTAATTGGGGTTGCTATCAATCCAATACCTCACCATTCAATATTCACTGTTTAATATTAAAAAAACTTTTATAAATATTAAAACTTAATCAACCCAATCAACCACTCACTTAATCAACTATCTCAACACCAAATCACTAACCACCGGATAATGATCTGATAGCTTTTTCTCGACGATGGCGTAACTCAATACATCAAACTGCCGGTTAGCCATAATATAATCTATCTGGTAGTTGGGGAAATCGCCATTGTAGGTGCGGCCCAGTCCTAACCCTTTTTCAACAAAAGCGTTTTTTAAACCCTTAGCCATCTGGTTAACCGCAAATGAGGTGGGCGTATCATTAAAATCGCCCGATATAATATAAGGATAAGGGCATTGCGCGGCATGGGCCTTAATTTTAAATACCTGGTCGGCACGTTTTAAAAAGGCTTTTTTTAGTTTCCCGCCCATTCGTAAAACAGAGTGTATATCGGTTTGGCCGATTTTTGACGCGGCGGTCACCAATTTATAATCTTTTGGGTCAAATTGTATTGATTGCAGGTGAACGCTGTATATCCTGAATGGGCGGTCGTCCTTTTTTACATCAACATACAGGCATTGGGTACCATCGCCAACTTCAGTTGACAGGAATATAAGCCCCTGGTTTATAATAGGGTATTTTGAGAATATAGCCATGCCAATGATCTCATCATTATTTGCGTCGAATGCCTTGATATAGCAATTTTCGGTCTGCATCATCTTTTTAATAGAATCGGCCATGTCATACTGGCCTTTTTTGCGGGTATAAAATTCCTGGAACCCAATAATATCCGGGTGCTGCTGTTCAATTACCTGCAATATTTCGTGCTTGGTTGATATGTCTTTACTAAACCCAAACTTTTTAAAGTTATGCACATTATAAGTCATTAACCTAATATTTTGAGAGGGTAACGTAATACTACCGTTGCCAAAATGAAAGCCGATATTTTTGCACAATACGCCATAGCCACAAAAAATAGTGATAAGCGATAGCAGGAAATACCATCGTTTGCGTAGGGCCCAATAAAGTATGAGCACGCAATTGACTAATAATAAAGGAGGATAAGCCAAACCGAAAAAAGCAACCAGCCAAACTTTGCGCGGATCGGTAACCGGGGCAAGATAGCTGATGAACAAAGCGAGGCATAACCCATAGTTTATCCATAGAAATATTCGGTCTAATAAGGTTAGCTTTTTTGTAGCCTTCATTTTTTGCTTGCGCGAAATAATATTTCTTTTTCCTGCTTGCTCAGGTTTTCATAGCCGGTTTTTGATATTTTATCTAATATCTTGTCCACATCTTCCTGGCGTGGTACACCAACCGAACTTTTTTCACGGTTATTGCTTACCACCCTCATTTTGGGTTTCGCTTTAAACAACTTACTGATGGATGCTATCCAGTCTTTACCGTTTTGCAGTTGTTTAACATATACAAAACCTACCAATGCGCCACTCAGGTGAGCTATTTCGCCACCGGCGTTGGGGCCGGTAATGCTTAAAAAATCAATAGCAATATAGACCAACACCAGCCACTTTAGCCTTACAGGGCCTATAAACATTAGGGATATGGTATAATCGGGTACAATGGTAGCCGCGCCCACAATAATGGCCATTACACTGGCCGACGCGCCTATTGCCCTGCTGCCCACTACCAGGCCTGTTTGTGTAAAAGCAGGAAAAATATTATAACTGATAACATATAACGCGGCACCCGCTAAGCCGCCCAAAAGGTAAAGGCCCAGCGTGCGTTTTTTGCCCAGGAACTCCTCAAATATCTGCCCCATCCAGTACAGCCATAACATGTTGAACAGGATATGAAAAATACCGGCATGCATAAACATGTAGGTAAGCGGTGTCCAGAAACGGTTTAACAGTTTTGGCAGGTACGAAGGCAACGCCAGGTAATCATCAGCATAAGATCCTATGGTACTGGGATGGAATAAGCCTTCAACGGTTGCGGGTATATTGATCGCCAAAAAAACGATCACATTGATCCCTATCAGCAGGTTTAATTTGCTGCCCGATTTGAAAGTTTTGTAATATAAATTTTGCCAAAATGTATTCATAATAACACCTAACGATTATTATACGCGTTAATTGTAATAGTTTTTTGGCCCCTGCAAATGCCATAGTTTCACCATTGCAAAACCCAGTATTGCCCCGCCCAAATGCGCAAAATGCGCCACGTTATCGCCGCCAAACTGGCCAATGCCCAATGATAATTCTATCAGTACATATACAGGGATAATGTATTTTGCTTTAACCGGTACCGGGATAAACAAGATCATCAGCTCGGCATTAGGATAGATCATGCCAAAGGCTATCAACACCCCAAATATGGCTCCCGAAGCGCCGACCATTGGCCCTCCATAAATTGCCTGTAGTTTTTCAATAACAGCAGGGTTATTGCTGGCATAGTCTAACGGTATGGTAAAAGCCCCCGTTGCCGCGTGTACTTCAATAGCCTGTACCAGCATTTGTAAAGCAATAGCGCCTAAGCCGCAAATAAAATAAAAATTAAAAAAACGCTTCGACCCCATAATATACTCAATAGGAGGGCCGAACGAGTATAAGGCGAACATATTAAATGCTATATGCGCCCATCCGCCATGTACAAACATATAGGTGATTAATTGCCATGGCCTGAACAGGGGCGAATTAAAGTAATACACCCCAAACATGGAGGCTACAGGGTCGGCGTTGCCGCTAAAACCATGGCTGTAAAATAAGGAGGGTAGGAAGCAGATAATATTTATAATAAGCAGGTTTTTTATAACCGGCGGAATATTAGCGAAAGGAGATTGCATCATTAGTATAAATTGTATTTAATAAACGGATGGATTATTTTTCAAATCGTTCCAATAATTCGTTCAAGGTAAAGGTAGTAATTACAGGCTTACCATTTAAAGCCAAATTTGGCATTTGGCAGGCAAAAAGCTGGTCGGTCAGTAAATTCATTTCCTCGGATGATAATTTAGTGCCGGTTTTAATAGCGGCGTTGCGCGCCAGGGCCCTGGCCAGGTTATCGCGCTTATCCAGTTTCAAAATGGCCTGGTTATTTTTAAAGCCTTCCAGTAAATGTTCCAGCAATTCATGCTCGCCAACATTGTTCAGCTCGGCGGGGATGCCCTCAACCACAACGGTGTTTTTGCCAAACTCGCGGATGTCAAAACCCAATGCGCGGATATCCGGCAATAACTCTTTTAATAACTCAAAATCGCTGCTGTTTAGGGTGACAGATTGCGGGAATAAACTTTGCTGGCTAACCCCCGAATGATTTTGCAGTTGCTGTAAAAACCGCTCATACAATACCCGCTCGTGCGCGGCCTGCTGGTTAATAAGCATGACCCCCGATTTAATTTGCGATAGGATAAACCGGTTATGTACCTGGAAAAACTGGCGTTCGCTGGTTTTACTTATTTCCTGCTCATCAACGGCTATTAGCTTTTGGTTATGTATCTCCTGCTGTAATTCGGGCTCTTTTTTACTGATCTCATACAGCGTGTCCCAATTTTTAGGGATAGGCGATAGGCGGTTGTCGCCGGTATTACGTAGGAACGGTAGCTCGCGCTCAGGCTTTTTACCGCTGGTAAACGGGTTAAAATCGGGATTAAACGAAATAACCGGCGCTACTATCTCTTCAAAAGGTTTGTGGGTAATTAAATGCTCAATGCTATTTTCCTGGTCAAAATCAAGGCTTGGGGTAATGTTGTACCTGCCCAGCGACCGTTTTACCGCCGAGCGGATAATGGCATATATAGCCTTCTCATCCTGGTATTTGATCTCGGTTTTGGTAGGATGTACGTTAATATCAATTTTCGACGGATCGATGTCTATAAAAAGTACATACAGCGGGTAGGTATCATCAGGCAGCAACTCTTCAAAAGCGGTTAACACGGCATGGTTTAAATAAGGGTCTTTGATGAAACGGTTGTTTACAAAAAAGAATTGCTCGCCGCGAGTGCGCCGTGCAAATTCGGGTTTACCCACAAAGCCGTGCAGTTTAATAATGGTGGTATCTTCTTCTACCGGTACTAACCGCTGGTTATAATTATTGCCGAATAAATGCACAATGCGCTGTTTTAAGGCAACGCCCGGTAAATGGTAAACCTCTTGCCCGTCGTGATGCAACGTAAAAAATATGCCCGGGTTGGCTAAGGCCATCCGTTGAAATTCGTCAATAATATGCCGCATCTCTACCGGGTTGCTTTTTAAAAAGTTACGGCGGGCGGGTATATTATAAAATAGGTTTTTAACCGATATGGAAGTGCCCGTATTGGCCGAACACGCTTCCTGGCTTAATACTTCCGATCCTTCAATAATAATTGAGGTGCCCAGCTCGTCCTCGTGGCGGCGGGTTTTTAACTCTACCTGTGCAATAGCCGCTATAGAGGCCATGGCCTCGCCCCTGAAACCCATGGTGCGGATAGCAAAAAGGTCTTCGGCTTTTTTTATTTTTGATGTGGCATGGCGCTCAAAGCTCATGCGGGCATCAGTAAGGCTCATACCGCAGCCGTTATCTATAACCTGTATTAATGATTTACCTGCATCTTTGATGATCAGCTGAACTTTATCGGCACCGGCATCTATCGCGTTTTCTATCAATTCCTTTACCGCCGAAGCAGGCCGTTGCACCACCTCGCCCGCGGCTATTTGGTTGGCAACGGAATCAGGTAAAAGCTGAATTATATCTGACATTTAAAAATATTTCCCTTCTATGCCTTACCGGCAGATCATTTAGAATGCTAAATTAAATATTTAGGGGCATAAGTTTATGATATTTAATCTATGCTTCATCCCAATCCATTTCAAAAAGAAAAGGGCAAAAAAAAACATCCGCCTTTTGGCGGATGCTTTTCACACGTGATATAAAATAGTTTTTTAACTTACTTTTACATTTACCGCATTGATGCCTTTTTTGCCTTGTTCTACATCGAAAGTAACGCTGTCGTTCTCGCGGATAGTGTCAATTAGGCCTGTAACATGAACAAATACTTCGCTGCTACCATCACTTGGTATGATAAACCCGAAGCCTTTGCTTTCATTGAAAAATTTTACTGTTCCTTGCATTATATTATTTATTAAATTTTTATAAAGATATACTAAATAATCATAGTGTTAATAAAAAAAAATTTATCGCGCTATAATTCAGGCCAATTTTAAGTAGCTATTATTTGTTTTTAACTGTATAATGGCTAAAAACCGCCAGTTAATCGTGATGAACAACTACCCTGCGGCGGTGCGAATAATGCCTTCTTGTAAGCCTGTGGCGCGAAATAACAGGGCGCCCCGGTGGCGGCGGCGGCGTTTTTAACCTCAAATTTATATGCGGTAACGGCGGGTGCGGCGGCGGCAGCCTTACCTGGCCCTGCGCGGTGGCAAATGCGCAAACCGTAACCAGGGCAATCAGCAAAACTTTAATGATCTTCATGTTTTTTGGGTTTGGTTAATATTATTGCTTTATTAGGTGATAACGATAAACAAAACAAATAGTTTGATTGTAAGTAAATGCAACCGGTAAAAACTGTCTGTTAAAAATAAACGTTTTTATAGTGTATTAAATTGTTGGCAGTATAAATTATGTGAGCCAAGAATCGAGAACCAAGAGCCAGGAAGATGTCCGGTTGAGTAAACAATTGTATTAAAAAGAGACGAAATTAGTCGCGCTATACCCCAAAAATACAGCGCCTGACATGATTTTAGTTATTTTATCTTGGCTCTTGATTCTTGACTCTTGATTAACGTTAATTAAATAAATATATGAGAATAATACCGGGATGGTTATTGATGCTTATTGGGTTGCCGGCATTGGCGCAGCCACAGCAAAAACGCGAACAAATAATAGTTGACGGCATAAAAAGGGCCTTTGTAACCTATGTCCCCACTACCGGCGAAACGGAGAGGATGCCGGTAATTATTTCGCTTCATGGCGGGTTTGCCAGCCCTAAAGGCATGTTTCATTTAGCCGATTTCAGACCGATAGCCGACAAGGAAAAATTTATCGTGGTATGCCCGGCATCTAAACATATATGGCATGACGGTGCCGACATTCATGGCATTGACGATGTTAAATTTATTGATCAGCTCATTACCTATATCATCAAAACCTATCATGCAGATGCCTCAAGGGTGTATGTTACCGGGATATCGAACGGCGGTTTCATGACTTCGCGCCTTGCATGTCAGCTACATCAGCGTATAGCGGCTATAGCAGTGGTTGCGGCTTCGCTTGATATAAATGAGGGTTACGACCTGGTTAAGCCCATGCCGGTATTGTATATGCATGGCAGCAAAGACCCTATTGTGGCCTATAACGGTGGCAAAATGTTTGGCCGGCAAATATATTCGCAGGAAGGTATATTAAAAAAGTGGGTAGCTTTAGATGGATGTAACCCCAAACCGGTAATAACCAATATACCTGATGCTGCACACGACGGTACAAGTATTATTAAAGAGGAATACAGCAACCCCGCCAACGGCTTAAAAGTAATAGGTTATACCATTAATAATGGTGGCCATACCTGGCCGGGCGGCTGGCAGTATGCTCCCCAATTTATCATCGGTAAAACCACTAAGAATTTGAACGCCTGCCGGGTGATGTGGGATTTTTTTAAGGGGTATAGGGTGGGCCTGGAATGATCAATTGACGTTGTAATTGCGATGGCGGCTGGCGGGTAAGGCAATATAGGCTATTTAACTCACCCGACCATCGCTACGCTTGGCCACCCTCTCTGTTCCAGAGAGGGAATTTGAAAGTTCGTAAAATATTTTGCCGCCATATCCACCATCAGTCCCCCTGTTTCCAGAGAAGGGATTTGAAATATCCGAAAAATATTCCACCGCCACATCCGCCATCACTCCCCTCTCTGTTTACAGCTACCCTTTACCCAAATTTTGTTGATTCAGGATCTGATAAGTTTTTACGGCATCAATTAATCGTCGGTAACCTGTCCATACAACTTTTAAACCAGGTGGGCCATCAGATTTTCTACCCAAATGTCCACCCAGTTTACCTATCCATGCAGCAGCTTCTGCTAATGTTGGGGGTTGTTCAGGTATTTTAGGTGATTTGTGGATGAGCATATACAGGACAATCCATTGTCCTTTGGTTAGCACAAGTTCGCAACTTACATCCGGTGTTTGTCTTGACTGATATACCAGTTGCATCATCCGCATAGCAGAAATACTGTATATGTGTATTGCTTTTTGTAAAGAAGATGCTTTCTTTAACTGTAGTTCTTCTATCTGGGTACCGCTTTTAAGGACATAATGAAACCGTTCTATAAGCCACCGGTAACAATACCATTTTACACATTGCAGGGCTTCTGCCACGGTGTTAACCGGTAAAGTGGTCAATAGCTTCCAATATAGTATCTCTTCCTGCCAATCCTGCTTTGCCGGGACTTGTTTAAGTTCTACGGCCGACATCGATACACTTTCATATTGATTGCCGCTTCCTTTGGGACGAAGTATTTCTATTTGGTGATAACGTATCTCTACTTCAATTGCTGCCGTTTTTTTACCTGTTTTGTCCGGGATCTCTAACGTTGTTTTTGCTGCGACCGGTTCTGCCCCGACCGCATCCCAAAGTAAGCTTTTATCACTTAACTTACGATTATGCTTAGCCCGGATCAATAAATCGGTGTTTTCTTCATAAGCGCAAAAGAACAGTTCATAGATATCGGCTTCCCGGTCCGCTATATGTATTTTGTGTGCGTTATTCCCTAAAAGTTCATTGACTTTGGTGATTCCCTTATACCAATGATAGCTTTCTTTATCTTCAAATGGGGTGTATGACCGTTTCTTTGACTTACCCACCTCTTCAAGCGGGCGCACGAAATTGTGCTGATAAAGTAATGACAATGGAATACCTGTAGTACTTATAGCTATGCTGTTATAAGCGATAATACCCCTTGCCCCTGTATTAGCCAGATACCCCAGGCCTTCTGCTGCACTATCATTATAACTAATCTGACAAAAATCATGAGCTATCAATACTTTGTCCGTCCCTGAAACCAGGCTTTTTCCATAACTTGATATGATTTGCTCAAGCGCTTTTATGCTTACATCTTCATTCTTATAAAACTCATAGGTCGCCTTGGTCGAATACCAACCCGGATTTTGTCCGGGAATACTGCTCCCAGGGTTACTGCTAATATTATTAACAATTGATACAAAGCGTTCATTCCGGCGAATATCACCAAGGCTTAACTG
>Ga0206890_1252_pt1 | contig 14845 bp, 13 predicted proteins | sample Alteio_BWOrgHeat_58_FD_152960 | JGI IMG/M metagenome (GOLD analysis project Ga0206890, IMG submission 152960) | Enriched cells from forest soil in Barre Woods Harvard Forest LTER site, Petersham, Massachusetts, United States - Alteio_BWOrgHeat_Nextera6 ... | reverse complement strand
TTCTGAAGTGTGGAGGGGTTGGTATGCTTGTATTCGTGCGTAGATTCCTATTCCTCCTCTCCGCTGCTCTGCTTCCGATCGCCTTCACGGGCTGCATGCGGACGGCTGCGTCCAGCATGGCCGACACGAAGGCGATTGCCGAGCAGCAGCGGCAGGAGATCAACCTGGCTCGGCAGCAGATGGAGTTGATTCCGCCACCTTCGAAGACTCGATATATGGCGGTGAAGAGTCTGACCGTGTGGGAGAATCCTTATTTGACGGTGCAGGGCGGGATGGTGACGCTGCATGTGCTGCAGGCTGATGCGAACACGAGCGATTTGGGCGTGGGTGGAATGCTGCGGCCGACCGGTGCTCGGCGGCAGGAGCTGAATGTAAGGGTGAGCGATCTGGCGACGGCGTTGAATGCGATTCCACAGAACTACTGGCCGTATGGTCGCGTGGTTGCGGTGGAAGAGGCGCATGAGGTTCCGGCGAGTGCGCGGCCGCAGGTGCGACGCAATGTAGAGACGGTGATCAAGACGCTGAGCGATCTCGGCGTGGTGGTGTATGAGTGGAGCGACAGCGGGCGAAGCTAGTTGCTCTGCAGCTGAACTTGCGGGGTGGGTTGCGCTAAGATGCTCGTACCTTTTGGTGTGGCAAATCTCTTAGGTTGGTGAGCGTTTGGAACTGCATTCGACGGCTCTGGTGGTGTTCTGTTTGTTTTTTGCGTTCGTGACGCTGGCGGGTTTTTGGGCGGCGAAGTGGCGAAGGCCGAAGGCGGGGATGGGTTCGCTGGAGGAGTGGGGGCTGGCGGGGCGTAGCTTCGGGACTTGGGTGACCTGGTTTTTGATTGGTGGGGATCTTTATACGGCTTATACGGTGATTGCGGTTCCGGCGGCTTTGTATGGCGCGGGGGCGATGGGATTTTTCGCGGTGCCGTATGCGGTGATCGCTTATCCGTACATGATGATGGTATTGCCGCGGCTGTGGACGGTATGTCACCGTCATGGTTACATAACTTTTGCAGATTTTGTGAGTGGGCGGTATGGGAGTCGCTGGTTGACGATGGCGATTGCGCTTACTGGCGTGCTGGCGTTGATGCCGTACATCGCGCTGCAGCTTGTGGGAATCAAGGTTGTGATTGCTGCGATGGGCGTCCATGGCGAGTGGCCGCTGGCGGCGGCGTTCGTGATTCTGGCGGCGTATACGTATTCGAGCGGGCTGCGGGCTCCGGCGGTGATTGCGATTGTGAAGGACGTGATGCTGTACATCATGGTGCTGGCTGCGCTGATTTATATTCCGATTCGGCTTGGGGGATATGCGAAGGTTTTTGAGACGGCGAATACTTTGCTGGGGACGCATTCGCCTGCGGCTACGATTTTTCTGAAGCCGGGGCAGTTTCTGGGGTATTCGACGCTGGCGATTGGGTCCGCGATTGCGCTGATGCTTTATCCGCATACGGCGACGGCGGTGCTGAGTGCGCAGAGTGCGAATGTGGTGCGACGTAACGCTGCAATGCTTCCGGCTTACAGTTTTATGCTCGGGTTGATTGCGCTGCTCGGGTATCTGGCGCTGGCGGCGGGTGTGGTGACGAAGGATCCGAACTCGGCGGTGCCGCTGCTGTTTTTGAAGATGTTTCCGGAGTGGTTTGCCGGGTTTTGTTTGGCGGCGGTGGCGATTGGAGCGCTGGTGCCGGCGGCGATTATGTCGATTGCGGCTTCGAATTTGTTTACGCGGAATCTTTATGGGGCGATGGTGAGGCGGAAGATGACTCCGGCGGAGGAGTCGGGGATGGCGAAGGTGGTGTCGCTGGTGGTGAAGTTTGGCGCGCTGCTGTTTGTGCTAAAGCTGCCGGCTACGTATGCGATTGAGATGCAGTTGCTTGGTGGGATCTGGATGGCACAGTTGTTTCCTTCTGTCGTGGTTGGGGTGTTTTCGCGTTGGTTTAATCCGTGGGCTTTGTTGTTGGGGTGGGTAGCGGGGATGGCTAGCGGGACGGGGATGGCGTGGTCGCTGGGGCTGAAGAGTTCGGTGTATCCTTTGCATCTGCCTGCAGCGCTGGGCGGGACGTATGCGATGTATGCTGCGGTTCCGGCTTTGTTGCTGAATTTGGCTGTGTCTGTGGTGCTGACCGTCGTATTTCGTGCGATGAAGATGGGCGAGGGGACGGATGTTACGGATGCGGCGGCTTATGTTGGCTAGATGGTGAGTGACGTTGGGATGCTGGGCTGCATCTCACGGCTGAGAGAGTTTCCTGAGGCGGATTAATGATGAAGAAAGCGAAGTTGGAAGAGACGACGCGTGGACGATCGCTGGCAAAGGGTTTGCTGGCGGGATTGATTGGCGGGTTGGTGGCTACGGCGGCGAAGACGGTGGCGGAGAGGATCTATCCTCCGCGGACGCATGGGGAGCCTGAGCCGCCGGAGGTGCTGGCGGAGAAGATTGCCGGGCGTGAGTTGGCGGTGAGGCAGAAGACTGCTGCGGTGGAGTCGATCCATTGGGGGTTTGGTGCATTGGCCGGTGCGGCTTATGGTGGGGTGGTGGAGTACTTCCCTGCTGCGACGTCGAAGGATGGGGCAGCGTTTGGGATGGCGCTGAGTTCGCTGACTCATGGGACGGCCCTGCCGGCGATGGGGCTTTCTGCAAAGCCGGAGGACCAGACGAGTCGGGAGCGGACCAGTGAGATGGCTACGCATGTTGTGTATGGAGTCGTGACAGAGACGGTTCGGCGCGTGGTGAGGAAGATGCTGGGATAAGGTGGGTGCGGCTTACCGGACTTTGTTGAACAGACGACGGATATAGTCTTTAAGTCATATGCCGACGAATCTCGACGAAGCCTAATCTGATTTGATCCATGCATCCGTTCAGGTGTCCGTTGGAAATGGCTATCCTGAGCCTGGCTGCGCATCGCTTGAATTGCTTTTCGCTAACGGAACCAAGTTACAAGCGGACTATTGGCGCCTTATCGATGACGGAAAAGTGCGCATAAGCAGTTTCGATCACCAACAGCAATATGGCTTACCTGCACCAATCGATGCGATTCGGGAGGTGCAGCAACTTATCGAAAATAAACTCGTGGCCGACGCTCGGCTCGATCGCGAAACAGGCGACCTCGTATTCAATTTCTCCGGGAACAGTAAACTTCAGATTCTGAATTTTACTGGTTACGAAGTATGGGATATCCATTTTCCGAACGGTACTGTTGAATATTCCAATTACGCCAAATGACTCGATCGCTGCGCGATGGAGTGCCAATCGACGAGTGAATTTTTTATGTCGAACCGAAGCCTTTGAGCCATGACTGGTTGACCCAGAGGCGTTCGCCACCGTTGTAGCGTTGGGCGAAGTCGGCGATGAGGGAGCCGGTTTCGTCGTCGATCTGGGAGGCGTAGCCGAGGACTAGTTTACGTTTGAGTTCGGTGGCTGATTCGATTTGGTAGGTGACGGGAGTGAGATGGTCGTTGCGTTCCGTGGAGGCGTCGCGCAGGGCTTCGAGGTCGGTGGCGGCGCTGGGGTGAGTGGTGGCGTAGGGTAGGTCTTCGTAATAAGCGGTGGGGAACGTTTCGATGAAGGGCTGTGCGGCTTCGCGGACGGTGAGGTGGTCGATGTGGTTGCCTAGCGCGGCGGGGACGACGATGGCTTCCATCGTTCCGGCTTCGGATTGTTTGGTGAGGGCCTTGCGGATTTTTTCGATTGCGGAATCGGCGGAGTTGATAGGGGTGTCGCTTACTTCTTCGAGGGGGATGCGGAGGCGGATGGGCGCGTCTTTGAGCCTCAGGTCCTCTATGTGGAGGTGGTTCTTGACGCCCTTGGGGAGATTCTGCGTGATGCGGCGGAGGAATGCCTCGTCTTCGCGCAGGCGCATCGCGGTGACGTAGGAGAGCTCGTCGTTTTCGTGGACGAAGGCGGCGTCGGAGTAGGGGGCGTAGCGGCTGCGGGTGAAGACGTTGAGGATGGTGACGGTGTGGCGCGCGGTGAGCCAGTTGGTGATGGCGATCGAGAGCGAGAAGGCCGCGTCGTCGCGATGCGGAGAGAGGATGAGTATCTTCAGGTGCGGCTCCTACAGGATGATTTTATATACGGGTGTCCTGCCGGACGGGCCCGCTGCGCGCGGGGCGGTCACTTCGTGACTTGTATACCTTATCTCGGTGGGATGGAAGGCATGGGGCCTCGCTTTGCTCGGCTTCCGACGACTACTTTGTTGGGATGTGGTCTCGGGTTTGCGGCCAGTTGGCGACTAGCGAGTCGACGACAATGTGGCCTACTCGGTAGGCGGCGTCGAGTGCGGGGAGGTAGGCGCTGTATTGGCGGATTTTGGTCTCGGCAAGGCTTTCGGCGGCAGTGACTCCGGGGCGCTGCTGGTCGAAGTTGGAGGCGGTGCGCAGGACGAGGACTCGGTGGATGTCCACTTTGTTCGCTTTCGCAAGCCAGGTGAGGGACTGCATGGTGCCAGTGTCTTCCATGCCGCAGATGGCGTAGGTGCCGTGACCGTCGGTGTTGTATTTGACCCAGTCGCGGGCCCACTGGTTGAGGAGTTTGCCGTGCCAGAAGGTTGCCGCGGAGAGATTGTCGGCGCGGAGGACGAAGGGCGGGCGATGCGCGGCGGCTTCGGCGTACATCATGCGGCGTTCTTTCATCTGCGGAGTGTCGGGGAGTTCGGTGTCTTTGGTGAGATTGAATGCCCAGTCGACGAGCGTGGTATTGAGGTGGTAGACGTTGCCATCGTCGCCAAAGCGGGCGGTGCGGGGTTGTTCGTAGGGGGTGGATTTGCCGAGGGGGACGTAGCCCGTAGACCAGTCTTTTGGAATTTCGCGGGCGTCGATCTCGTGGGCGAGGTCGCCGTCGACGATGTAGTCGGACCAGACGGCTGAGCCGAGGGAGCCGATCTGCGGGTCGATGCCGCCGATTCCGGCGACGAGAAAGTAGGCGTGGGTGAGGTCGAAGCGGGGGTCGAGGCCGAGGGCCATGATGGAGGCGGTGGCACGGGCGGTGCCGACTCCGGTGAGGACGCCGAGGACTCCGGTTTCGGGGTTGAGGCGGAGATCGTGGTAGCCGGCTGGAAAGGGGAGGACGGTGGTGAGGTGTTCGCGCTCGACCCAGTATTGGTACTCGCCGGGAGCGTCGCCGGTGTCGGCGCCGACCTCGAACATGTTGATGACGACGACTTTGATCTCGATGGGCTTTTGTTGCGGCTGCGCGAGCGCGCAGACTGGCCCTAAGAGCAGACACAAAAGTGCAGAAAGGAGGCGCATGGTTAATCGTATCGCGCTTAGAGATAGCTGAGCCAGGGATTGTTGCTGCGCTGGCGGAGGCCGGCGTACCAGCGGCAAAGGGGATAGACGGCGAGGACGACTGCGATCCAGATGAGATAGACCCAAGGCAGGGTGAGGCCCCAGCCGGGTGGTTGCGTGATCGGGAAGTGGGCGATGTCCGGGGACTGGAACATCGAGTGTATTTCGCCGTAGCGCACGTAACAGACGATGACAGCAAGGACGTGGATCGTGAAGAAGTGGAGGAGGTAGTAGAACATCGGCACTTTGCCGTAGATGAGTGCGGGACGCAGCGCGCTTGGGGTGTGGTCGTCAATCAGCCAGAGGAAGAGCATGGCCGGGCCGAGCGTCATGAGGAGAAAGAGGAGTGACGGCGGATACTTTACGGTGTTGAGGAAGGAGAGGACCGTATAAACGGCGGTGCGCTGGTGGGTCCAGCGGAAGGGATCGCCGTAGATGTTGACAGCGCGGAGGAGGATGAAGCCGATGGTGAGGCACGTGCCGAGGCGCAGAAGGAAGGTGCGGCGGCGAGCTTCGTTCCAGGAGTAGATGGTGCCGAGGCCGTAGCCTGCGGCGGTGACTCCTATCCAGGGAATGAGGGGATAGGAAATGCGGACAACATGGCTAGGGGTTTGGATAAGGAAGTTGGGTGAGTGAAGGATGGTCCAGAAGGGGTTGGAGGAGTCGACTGAGTCGAAGAGATTGTGGGTGGCGATGAGGATGACGCCGAATGCCGTGATGACTGAGGTTGGCAGCCAGATGAGAGCGGCGAGGACGATCATCGACCATCCAAGGGCCCAGAGGACGGTGATGATGGTGACGTGATAGTCGAAGTTGAACTGCAGGATGAGGCAGCGGAAGAGGACGACGTCGAGAAAGATGAGCCAGAGGCCTCGAGTGAGGAGGAAGCGCGAGAGGTCGGGTTTGGAGCGTCGGCCCAGGTCTAGGCGTGCGCCGGTTCCGGTGAGGAGGAAGAAGACTGGGGCACAGATGTTGGTGATCCAACGGGTGAAGAAGAGCGCGACGCTGGCGGTAGCCAGATTTGTGGGAGAGCCGGGCATGCCGAAGTAGTCACGGGTGTGATCGAGCGCCATGATGATCATGACGACTCCGCGAAGAAGATCGACGGACTCGATTCTTGCGCGTTTTACGGACACGGCTTCCGCGACGGTGGCCATTTGTGCGGAAGTTTATCAAGACGAGGGATCGCGTTGCTGCGGGTTACACGCCTTTTTTCATTGGCTCCCAGATGAATTTGTGGATCTGGAGGGAGAGGCGCGCGGGGAGGCCGTCGGCTAGCATCCACTCGACGAGTTGGCGCGGGTCGAGGGTGATGTTGTCGGCAGTACGGAGGGGGCTGGGGGACTTGTTGAAGGCGGGGCTGAGGAGGATCTGGCCGGCCTTTTGTTCGAGCGCATGGGTGCGGATGAAGTCTCGGGCGAACTCGTAGTCTGCGCGGTTGGTCAGGACGAATTTTACCTCGTCGTTTTTGGTGAGGGCGTCGAGGTTTTCGAGGCGAAAGGTGTTGGCGGCGGAGCCTGCTCCAGGACATTTGACGTCGACGATCTTGTGGACGGGTTTGGGGACTTCTGCGAGTAGGCGTTCGCCGGAGGTCTCAATCATGAGCGTGAAATTTTGGGCGAGGAGGCGATCCATCAGGGGGAGGAGTTCTTTGGATTGGAGCATGGGCTCGCCGCCGGTGAATTCCACGAGCGTGCAGGGAGCGAGGGATTTGATTTGCTGCTCGACTTCGTCGAGGGTGAAGGGCTTGCCGCCGGTAAAGGTGTACTCGGAGTCGCACCAGGCGCAGCGGAGGTTGCAGCCAGCCAGGCGGACGAAGATGCAGGGCACGCCTGCGAAGGAGGATTCTCCCTGAACGGATTTGTAGAGCTCGATGAGGTACATGATTTGGCGGCCTACTCGTAGTAGCGAGCGAAGCTGGTGTCGGTCTCGTAGAGGGTGCAGTCTTTGACGCGGACGCGGCCGTTGGTCATCTCGCGGACCTGGGCGCTGGTCTCGTGGAAGAAGTACATGGCCAGGTTTTCTGCCGACGGATTGAGTTCCTGGTCGAACGGCTTGAGGTCGTTGATCATCCGGTGGTCGAGATATTCGACGGTGGGGCGCATGACCTGTTTGAGGAGCTTGAAGTCGAGCAGCAGGCCGGTGTCGTCGAGTTTTTCGCCGACGAGAGTGATGAACACTTTGTAGTTATGGCCGTGCGGATTCTCGCACTTGCCTCGGTAGTTGCGCAGGTAGTGGCCGGAAGAAAAGCCGGCTTCTACGGTTACTTCAAACATGACGCTCTGGATCCCTTCAATTGCCGCGGATGTATTTTAGGTGGGGATGGGGGGTTCGCGGCTTCAGCTTATTTCGTTCCTTTAATTGTACTGTTTTATGCCGCTTTTAGCGTCTGCGGCGGGCACGGCGGGCCTCTTCGTCGCGCCGCTCGGCCTGTTCGAATAGCGAGGACATGACGCCGGCCAGTGCGATGAAGAGACCGACGACAAAGAGGACAAGGCCCATAGTGCGCCAGAGAGAGACGTCTCCGGGCGAACCGGGCTGGCGCGCAATGTTGGTGTAGGCGATTCCACAGGAGATCAGAGCGAAGAGGATGAGGCTGCCGGCGAGGATGTAGAGGTTGCGTCCCATGGGATGGAACTATTTTATTTGATTTATCTTGCACAGATTTTCTTTCCCGATAGAATGGCTCGAATCTGCATCCCCAATAGTTGAACGAAAGCGGGCCACTGTGCGCAGCGTTTGCGAACGGGTACGAAGGAGCGCTGTGCAATGATGCCCACCGAAATGGAGGCGCGGGAGATCTCTCGCGCCGAAGAGAGCAGTTCCCTGCTTGCGAGAGGCTCCGCGATTTTGCTGGGTGCGCTAATGATGACGTGGCCAGCGTTCTACAACGGATTTCCGCTGCTGTATCCGGACTCGATGACCTATCTGGGAGACGGAGCCGTGGTGGCGCGGAAGCTCTTTCTGCATCAGTCGGCAAACTACTATGGCATGCGGTCGTTCTTTTATAGCCTTGGCATTCTGCCGCTGCATTGGAACGCTACGGCGTGGCCCGTTATTGCATTTCAGGCGATCCTGACTGCGTATGTGTTGTGGCTGGTGGTGCGGTCGATATTACCGGGGAGAATGGTTGCGGCGTACCTTGCTCTGATCGGTGCGTTGAGTCTGCTAACGAGTTTGAGCTGGTACGTCAGCATCGTGATGCCGGATATCACGGGGCCTTTGCTGTATCTGGGTTTTTTTCTGCTTGTGTTTGCGCCCGAGTCGCTTTCGCGGCCGGAGCGTGTGATGGTCGGCGGGATCGCATGCTGGGCGGTGACGTGCCATGCGACGCATTTGATTCTCGCGACTGGGTTATGTGGCGTTCTGACCGGGATGATGGTGGTTCAGCGACGGCCCGTGCAGCGGATCGTGCGGTCGGCGGGGGAGATGGCGGGAATCCTGGCAGTTGCCGCTGCAGCTCAGCTTGCGCTTTATGGGTATCTGTATGGCACCCCTTCGCTGAATGGAGAGCGGCCGCCTTACCTGATGGCGCGGATGGTCGCGGACGGCACTGGAAAGAAATATCTGGAGCAACATTGTGGCGAAGAGAGATGGGCGCTTTGCAATCGCCTCCAGAATCTCGCAGGAGATGCGGACCACTTTCTTTGGGATGCGGATGGTGGGTGGGGAGGAGCGTCGGCGGAGGATCAGAAGGAGGTGCGGCGAGAAGAGATGCCGCTGGTGCTGGCGACAATTTGGGCTTATCCGCGCGAGCAGTTTGGCAAGTCGGCGGGTGCGTTCTGGCAGCAACTGCAGGCGTTTGGCGTTGAGGACCTGGATCCGAGCTCATGGGTTGCGGAGCAGTTTGAGACGGTGCTGCCCAGGGCGCGGGGACATTATCTTGCAAGCCGGCAGGCGCGGAACGCTCTGCACGTTGAAGGTTTCACGGCGTTTCAGATTTGGGTCGTGCGGTCGTCGCTGGTCTTGCTGATTGCGTTTCCGCCTCTCGTTTGGCGGCGCGTTTCTTCGCGGCTTATCGGGTTGAGCGTTGTGGTGACCTTCGATGTGTTTGCGAATGCGTTGGTTACCGGAACGATGTCGATGGTGGATGAGCGGTATGGAAGCCGGGTGATCTGGATGGTGCCGTTTCTGATTGGGCTGTTCGTGCTGGAGTGGTTCTCGGCGCGAGGAAGCTCGGCAGAGCGCGTCAATGCTGAGGTTGCGGCTGGAAGAATCGCTCAACATCAGTGATTTCCTGGGTGAGGCGGTAGGGCGGGAGCGATTCGAGGAAGATGCGGCCGTAGCGCTGGCGCTGGATGCGCGGGTCGAGGAGCATGAGGACGCCGCGGTCGTTGAGCGAGCGGATGAGGCGGCCGAAGCCTTGTTTGAGCGTGATGACGGCGTTGGGGACCTGGTAGTCGAAGAAGGGTTTGCCGCCGAGTGCTTCGATGGCCTCCATGCGCGCCTCGACTATGGGGTCGGAAGGGACGGCGAAGGGGAGGCGATCGATGATGACGCAGGAGAGCTGCTCGCCCTGGACGTCGACGCCCTGCCAGAAGGATGAGGTTCCGAAGAGGACGGCGTTGGGGGTGTCCCGGAATTGCTGGAGGAGGACGTGGCGCGGGGCTGTGCCGTGGAGTAGGAGCGGGTAGGGCAGTTCGGCGAGCAGGCGATCGTGGACGTTGCGCATCTGGGCGTAGCTGGTGAAGAGGCAGAAGGCCCGGCCTTTGGTGATCTCGAGGACGCGACGGATGCGTTCTACGGCTCTGTCGGCGAAGTCGGGCTCGCGCGGATCGGGCATGTTGGGCGGGAGATAGAGAAGGGCTTGTTTTTCGTAGTTGAAGTGGGAGGGGACGACGAGCTCGCGCGTGGTGGTGAGGCCGAGGCGGCGGCGAATGTGGTCGAAGCCACCGGAGACGGTAAGGGTGGCGGAGGTGAGGATGACGGAGCTGTAGTTGTCGAAGAGCGTGGAGGTGAGAAGTTCGGAGACGTCTATGGGTGTGGCCTGAAGGTGGGTGTGAAAGGCGGCGTGGGAGGCTCCGCGGGCGAGGTTGCGGACTCCGCCTGCGGCGCGGCGCTCAATCCAGAAGACGGTGTTGCGATCTGGGGATTCGAGGAGGAAGGCGAGGTGGGCGCGGATGTCGGCGGCGCGTTTGCGGAGGCCTGGGGCTTCTTCGACGTTCTTGAGGTATTCGAGTTCGCCTTCGAGACGGGTGAGAGCGTTGAGGACTCCGGTGTAGTAGTCTCCGCTCTCTTCGAGGAAGGCTTCGCGATTGTGGAAGGGCATGCGGCCTGTTCCTGCGGGGAGGCCGGCGGTCTCGGCGGGTAGAACTGCAAAGAACATGCGCGAGCGTTCTTTGAGTGTGGCCGAGGCATTTTCTATAGCGGCTGTGCTGGCCTTTTTGGCTCGCAGCATGATTTCTACGTCGCGGGCTAGCTCGTCGATGCGCTGGTTGGAGAGGCCGATGCCGAAGTAGTTGCTGGCGATCTCTTCGAGTTCGTGGGCTTCGTCGAAGATGACGGCGGCGGCTTCGGGGAGGACTCCGGCGTCGGGTGCTCCCGCAGCCTGCTGCTTGATGCTGAGGTCGGCGAAGAATAGGTGGTGGTTGACGATGACGATGTCGGACTCGAGCGCTTTGCGGCGCATGGTGGTGATGAAGCAGCGCTCCCAGTCGGGACAGGTCTGGCCGAGACAGGCCTCGCTGCGGGCGTCGAGTTTTTGCCAGAGCTGCGAGGTTTCGGGGAGAGTGTCGATCTCGGCGCGGTCGCCGGTTTCGGTGGTCTTCTCCCATTGCGCGATGTGGTGGAACTGATCGATCTCTTCGAGGCCGTGGAGGATTGGGTTGTCTCTCAGTGCGTAGAGTTTATGACGGCAGAGATAGTTGCTGCGGCCCTTCATGTAGCAGACCTTCAATGGGCCGAGGAGCGATTCGAGGAAGGGGACGTCTTTGAAGAAGAGCTGCTCCTGCAGGTTTTTTGTTCCAGTGGAGATGATGATGCGCTGCTGGCGCTCGCGTGCGAGGCGGAGGGCGGGGAGGAGATAGGCGAGGGTCTTTCCTGTACCCGTGCCGGCTTCCACGATGAGGTGGCGTTTTTCCTTGAAGGCGGATTCGATGGCTCGGGCCATCTCGAACTGGCCGCGCCGGTGCTCGAAGGCGAGCGAGGAGCGGGAGAGCATGCCTCCGGGGGCGAAGAAATCGTGAAGCGTGGGCAGGCGGTCCGGAATGGGCTCTGCGGCGGGTGTGATCGAGATGGGGAGCGAGGTGGACATCGGGACGGGCTAGCTAATGATAGCTGTACCCTCCCCCCTCCCCCTGCCTAAAGTGTGCAAAGTATTCGAAATAGATACTTTAACTCTGGACTTCGGTATGGCCGTGTTGGACTTCGGCGGGTGAAGGGAATTTCGGGGGCTCGATTTGAGCGGCCATTTTGTCAAGCAACGTTTTCTGAGACAAAAGGAAGGTCGCATTGAACACGCCGCTGTTGATTTCAAACTGAATTGCCCGTCATCTTCCAGCCCAACGGAGCAAGCTCCCTATAATGAGTGTGGCGCTGTTGCGTCGGAAAGCACTCAGACAAATGGCGCGAGAAAAAAAGAGATTAGGGAAGAAACACAGGCAGGCGAGCACTCGGCCGAAGAAAGGGCGCGCTCCGAGGACTGCGCCGACGACTGGAGCCGTCGATCCGCGGAAGAGGAAGATTCTTTCGACCAAGCGGGCGGCTGCGGAGAAGGCTTCGCGGGTGACGAAACAGTCGCCGGACAAAGAAAGAAGCAAGGCGATTCGGACTGAAAGATCGGCGCCGAAAAAGCCGGTTGCTGCGGAGCGGAGTGGGTCTACAAGGTCAGCGGATGGAATCGTGGGACGACAAACTCCGCGATCGCAGAATGTCGCTGGGCGCGAGAGGATTGACGACGAAGATTGGCGCGACGTTGAGCTGCTTGCTTCGCAGATGGCGACTGAGACGGAGAGCGTTGCCGCTCGGGAGCTGCCGCTGGTTGCAATCTGTGGGCGGCCGAATGTTGGCAAGAGCACGCTGTTCAACCGGCTGACGGGTTCGCGGCGGTCGATTGTGGGGGATGAGCCGGGTATTACGCGCGACCGTATTTATGGCGAAATTGAGTGGATGGATCGCGCTGCGCGCATCGTCGATACGGGTGGGGTCGTGCCGGATGATGAGGCGCTGATTCCTGCGGAGATATTTCGGCAGGCAAGAGTTGGTTTGGACGAGGCCGACGCGATTGTGATGGTTGTGGATGGGCGGACGGAGCTTGCTTCGCCGGATATGGAGTTGGCGCGGTTGTTGCTGCGCGGGGGCAAGCCGGTGTTTCTGGCGGTGAACAAGATGGACACCGAGGCGATGCAATCGCAGGCGGAGAACTTCCGGCGGCTGGGGTTCAGGAATGTGCTGCCGATCTCGGCTGAGCATGGGAATGGGATTGGGGATCTGCTGGATGCGGTGTTTGAGGTGCTGCCGGAGCCGATTGCGATTGAAGAACCGGTGGTCATGCTGACGGAGAACGACGAGGCGGAAGAGGATGCCAACGGCCCGGATTATGGCATTGCCGCAGGCGCTAGCATTGCGCGCGGTGCTTCGGCAGAACCGGCGAAGCGGGTGCGGAGGCTGCGGTCGCATGGGGAGTATGAGAGTCGCGAGACGAAGATTGCCATCATCGGGCGTCCTAACGCGGGCAAGAGTACGCTGCTGAATGCGCTGACGGGGACGGAGCGTGCGATTGTGTCGCCGATCGCCGGGACTACGCGCGATGCTGTGGATGAGGTTGTAGAGCGCGATGGGCATGCGTTCCGGTTTGTGGATACGGCAGGGATTCGGCGCAAGGGCAAGACGAAGCTGATGGCGGAGAAGCTTTCGGTGATTATGGCGCGGAAGCATCTGGAGGCGGCGGATGTGTCGCTGCTGCTGATTGATGCGACCGAGGGCGTGACGGCGCTGGATGCCAACATCGGCGGATATGCGCATGAGAGCGGACGGTCGGTGATCATCGTCATCAATAAGTGGGACCTGATGACGAAGACGGGCAAGGATGGGATGCGGCTGTTCGATGGCAAGCCTCCTGCCGACCAGAAGGCTTATGAACAACAGGTTCGTGACCACCTGAAGTATCTGGACTATGCTCCGCTGCTGTTTATCTCGGCTGCGGATGGGAAGAATATCGAGTCGGTGTTCAAGAAGGTGGAGTTGGTTGCGCGGGAGCGGCGGAAGCGCGTGACGACTGGGCAGATGAATCGGTTTCTGGAGAAGGTGGACTTTCAGAAGGCCAGTGTGCCGATGAACAGGCGCGTGCGGATTTATTACATGACGCAGGCCGCTGTAGCTCCGCCGACGTTTGTGCTGTTTACGGATAAGGATGTGAAGCTGCACTTCTCGTTTGAGCGATTTTTGGGGAATCAGATTCGGGAGAGCTTCGGGTTTATCGGGAGTCCGATCTGGTTCAAGGTGAAGGCGCGGAATAAGAAGAAGGAGTAGTGCCTTCTCCCACCTTCGAGAGGACTAACCCATTTTCGAGGTATATCTTCTCTCCGTCTGGGAAGCTATACCGTAGTTCATTTGGCGTAGCGGCGCGATTCTGCTTCTGAAGCATGAAAGCGCCGTTCATCCAGACATCACCGGTGTAATCATTCCAGACTGTGCACTGATTCGCTCGTACGCCGGCTTTGCACTCGATGTATGCGCCACCATCAGCTCCGCCAACCCAGATCGCGGTCATCGGGACCTTTGCAGGCCTATTCTTCGGTCGCAACTCGGCTTTTTTACAACCGAGCATTGAAGCTATTAGGAACGTTCCTAGAGAGACCACAAGCAAATCGGTGTGTTTTTTCAATGATTACCTCCAAGCCATCTTTCCCAAGCCTCTAGAGCGCGGTCGCATTGAATCTTGTGGCGTTCTTTTTTGTCGCGGATTTTTTTGCGGAGGTCTTCTTCGAGTGGGGGGAGCAGGTCGAAGGTGATGTTGGCGGGTTGGAATTTTTTTGTTTCGGCGTGGGTGATGTAGTGGGTCAGCGAGCCGTTGGCGCTGATGCGTGGGGCGGGTGTTGGGGTGTTTCCTTTCGCAATGGCTGCGGCGTAGATGCCTGCAAGCATGCCGCTGGCTATGGACTCGGTGTAGCCTTCTACTCCGCTTAACTGTCCCGCGATCATGATGCCTGGGTGGGCTCTCAGCTGGAGGGTTTCGGTGAGGAGCGATGGGGCGTGGATGTAGGTGTTGCGGTGGATCTGGCCGTAGCGCAAGAAGGTTGCGTTTTCGAGGCCGGGGATTAGTTTGAGGACGCGGTTCTGTTCGCCGAATTTCAGGTGGTTCTGGAAGCCTACGAGGTTGTAGCTGTCGGCGCGGAGGTTTTCCTGACGGAGCTGGACTGCGGCGTAGGGCCATCTGCCGGTTTTGGGGTTGGTGAGACCGGCGGGCTTCATAGGGCCGAAGCGGAGGGTGTCGCGGCCGCGGCGGGCGGTCTCTTCAATGGGGAGACAGCCTTCGAAGTAGGACAGTTGTTGGTTGGTAGTTGCAGGTTGCAGGTTGTCAGTGGGGATTTTTTCCCACTCTTTGGCGGGGACGGTTTCGGCGGCGGTTAGGGCTT
>Ga0206890_1242_pt1 | contig 14878 bp, 18 predicted proteins | sample Alteio_BWOrgHeat_58_FD_152960 | JGI IMG/M metagenome (GOLD analysis project Ga0206890, IMG submission 152960) | Enriched cells from forest soil in Barre Woods Harvard Forest LTER site, Petersham, Massachusetts, United States - Alteio_BWOrgHeat_Nextera6 ... | reverse complement strand
ATCTTATGGAAAGACGTTGCCCTAAAATACGACGCTGCTTTTGTTAATGAATTTTTGTTTACCCGGCCCGATGATCTTTACCACCAGCCTTTTAAAACTTTAAAACTGGGGTGGAAACTTTTCAGGAAAAATTACGCGGCTGTGTTGCAACCTACTTATGCCCGAACGTTTATTGCTGATGGCCTGGCGGGGCTAACCGCCGCTAAACAAATTATAGGTTTTGAAGGTGATACCGAACGGATAGCTGCAAAATATAAAGCTAAAACCGATAGGTTTTATACCGAAAAGTTCACACTCGCCGAAAGTGTATATTTTGAATTTGACAGGTCGAGGTTCTTTTTTGAAAGCTTGTTAACTCAGGCGGTTGAACTGAATGGCCCGTCAATACCCTATAATAGCATCAACAAAAAGGGCATTGTCATATTTCCTGGGGCAGGCGTATTTAAGCGTGGCTGGGAAGCCGAAAAGTTTCTGGAGCTTATTAAACTGATCATACAGCAGACTCAGCAGCCCATTTATTTGGCCGGTGGCGCGGCGGAGGTCGGGATAGGTAATTACCTTACCGAAAACCTTCCGCCCGGAAGCGTAGTTAACCGTATCAACAAAACAACGCTACCTCAATTAATTGAACTTATAGCCAATGCTACATTGATCATATCAAACGAAACCAGTGCCATTCATATAGCTGCTGCTACCCAAACACCCGCGGTTTGTATTTTGGGCGGCGGCCATTTCGGGCGATTTGCACCTTACCCCGAATACATGTTCAACAAACCTATATGCGTATATGAAAAAATGGACTGCTATTACTGTAACTGGAACTGCAAATTTACAACACGCTATGATGAGCCCTATCCATGCATCGCTAATGTGAGCTTAGCAGCAGTTTGGCAACAAGTGCAACCTTTTATAGAGGGGCAAATGCATTAAAACAATTTGTTTTATTTGTTGTGGGTTTATCAACGGGCTTGCGTAAACCACTATAGGAAACTCTTTTGAAGCCTCAAACTGTTTTAGGTTTGTCGATAAAAAGCCTCTCCTACCCTGCAACACATCAGCAATTTAACGATTCTTGATCCCCCCAAAAAAAACGGCGCGAAAAAACATTTGAGCGGAAAAGCAGTAATTCAACATAAGAATTAACGCTACCTACTCGCTTTCTTCATTTCTGAATAGTAAATTTGTAACTATAACCCAATATCCACAGTGCCAGCAGAAGGAGACAGTACATCCATAAAAAAAGACCCTTTCGTAGCTTTACGATATAAAGACTTCCGCTCATACCTGGGTATGCGTTTTTTCTTCACGTTTGCTTACCAGATGCAGGCCGTTATTTTAGGCTTTTACATTTACCAGTTAACCAAAAGCGCGTTTGCGTTGGGGCTCATTGGCCTTTGTGAAGCTATACCAGCCATTGGCATAGCCTTATATGGCGGTTACATAGCTGATAAATCAGAAAAAAAGAAAATGCTGCTGATCATATTCTTCGCAGTGTTTTTTTCGTCGGTGGTTATGTTTACGGTTACACTAAAAAGCATGAGCGGTTATATCCATGCCAATTGGATAGTACCAATACTTTATTTAATGGTTTTTTGCAATGGTGTGGCGCGCGCCTTTTACGGCCCCGCAGCCTTCACCATTATGGCGCATAGTGTGCCCAAAGAGATCTATCCAAATTCAAGCAGCTGGAACAGTTCAAGCTGGCAGGTAGCATCAGTACTTGGCCCGCTTGTAGGTGGTTTGGTATATGGGTTTTACGGTATTTCGGCCACGTTTATCATTGTTATTGTTTTTTTACTCATCGCGTTGATATGCGTTGCCTTTTTGAAAAGATACCCGCCATTACACGTAATGAAAGAAAGTATATGGGATAGCCTGTCAGAAGGGATACACTTTGTATTCCATAATAAAATGATGATTGGCGCTATGAGTCTCGATTTGTTTTCAGTTTTTTTTGGTGGGGCGGTAGCACTTTTACCTGTATTTGCCAATGAAATTTTAAAAGTTGGCGCCGAGGGGTTAGGTATAATGCGGGCCACATCCTCGTTAGGCGCGGTGTTGGTAATGTTGGCTATGGCCCGTTTTTCGCCAATGGGGAAACCCTGGCGCAACCTGCTGGTAGCCGTTACCGGTTTTGGCCTGTCCATCATCTGTTTCGCTTTATCCCGTAATTTTTACCTGTCGCTTTTGTTTTTATTTACCGAGGGCGGGTTTGATAGTGTAAGCGTATTGATACGCGGCACTATTATGCAATTACTTACGCCCGATCACATGCGTGGGCGTGTATCGGCAGTTAACTCCATGTTTATAGGTTCGTCTAACGAAATTGGCGCTTTCGAATCGGGTACGGCGGCTAAATTATTGGGGACAGTTCCATCCGTATTATTTGGCGGCAGCATGACACTCATCATTGTAAGTATCACCTATCTTAAAACCAAAAAACTGGTGCCGCTATCATTAAATGAGATACAAGCACCGGAAGAAGCGGCCAAATTAAAAATTTAAGCTTCGGGTTTCTTAGCGCTTCGCCAAATTAAATAGATGATAGGGCCTATAATGGGCACTACCAGTATGATAACTATCCAAAGCAATTGGATACCCATACTCAGTTTATGCTCCTGGTTGCGAAGGATATTTAATATGGTAACAACAGCCAGCGATAGCCATAATCCCATAAAGATCAATCCAAATGCGCCGCTAATTGCCGGTGTTAAAATATACATGGTTGTTGTTAGAGCTTAAAGTTAATTTTTAATAATCAATAATTTTACAACAAATCTCTTTCACCTTTTAGCTTTACGCTTTCAGCCTTTTGCTATCAGCTTATCAGTCTATTTCTACGGTATCTTTTTCGCCTATTTGTTGCCTCCACATGGCATAGTATAAGCCTTTTTGTAAGATCAGGTCGCTGTGTTTGCCCGATTCAATAATGCGGCCTTTCTCCAATACATATACCCTGTCGGCATGCATAATGGTTGATAAACGGTGGGCTATCAAAATAGTGATATGATCCCTGAATACAGATACATCCCTTATCGTTTCGGTTATTTCTTCCTCGGTCAATGAATCTAACGACGAGGTAGCTTCATCAAATACCAATAAATCCGGCCGGCGCAGCAAGGCACGGGCTATAGAAAGGCGTTGCTTTTCGCCGCCTGATACTTTTACGCCGCCCTCTCCTATTACGGTGTCAAGGCCATTGCTTGCCCTTGCCAGCAACGTTTGGCAGGCAGCGCGCTGCAATACGTCCATACACTCCTCATCCGTAGCACCGGGACGCACAAACTGTAGGTTTTCGCGTATGCTGCCCGAAAATAGCTGCGTATCCTGTGTTACAAAGCCTACTTTCTCGCGCAGTTGGTCAAGATCAATTTCCTTGCTTAAAATATTGTTGTATAATATATCGCCCTCTAACGGTTGGTACAGGCCTACCAATAACTTAACCAGCGTAGTTTTACCCGAACCGGATGGCCCCACAAAGGCAATCGTTTCGCCGGTGTGGGTTTCAAAGCTGATATGGTTAAGCGCGTTACGGTTGGCAGTTAAATGCTTAAAGCTTACATTATCAAATGTGAGGGTTTTTACTTTTTCAAGCAGTACAGGTTTTTCGGGTTTAATATCAATGGGTATGTTTAGTATCCGTTCAAAATTAGCTAATGATACCTGGGCTTCGCGCCATGATTGAATAACATTACCCAACTCCTGTAAAGGGTTAAACAGGAAGAAAGAATAAAATAAGAATTGGAAATAGTTACCCGGTGTTAAGGTATGTTTAAAAATCAACATCAGTAAAACTACTATCATAGCACTACGCACAAGGTTTACAACGGTACCTTGTATAAAGCTCATGCTACGCACAAATTTTACCTTTTTTAATTCAAGATCCAGAATTTTATAGGTGGTTTTGTTTAATCGGTCTATCTCCTGTTTAGCAAGGCCCAAGCTTTTTACAAGTTCGATATTACGTAATGATTCTGTTGTTGATCCGGCTAAAGCAGTGGTTTCAGATACTATACTTTTCTGTATTTTTTTAATACGCCTGCTTAACAGCGTGCTCACTATGGCTATAATAGGTATCGCCGTAAAATAAACCAACGTAACCTGGTAGTTTACTTTTAATGAGTATATGATCACAAAAACCATTCCCACCAGACTCACAAATAACACGCTGATAAATGAGGTGATAAATTTCTCGCAGTCCAGTCTTACTTTTTGTAAAATACCCAAAGTTTCGCCGCTCCGTTGATCTTCAAAAACCTGGTAGGGTAATTCAAGCGAATGTTTCAAACCATCGCTATACATTTGCGCACCCGTCTTAAGCACAATAATATTAGTAAAGTAGTCCTGGAAATTTTTTGCTATGCGCGATACCATTGCCGCGCCTACTGCCAGGCCTACCAGTATCAATGAACCATGTAAACGGTACGCGTAAGTAAAAATCTTACTGTCGGCCGGCAGGATATAATTATCCAAAATTTTACCGGTTATCATTGGGTCAACCAATGAGAAACCAATATTTAAACCGGCCAGCACCAGGGCAAGTACTACCGTCCAGCGGTGTTTTGATAAATAGGATAAGAGTATTTTCATATAATAACACAAAAATAAAAAAAGGAGGTGTCTAAGTTGTTCATTTTCTTTAATTTGACATTGTGTCCATTTTGGATATTAATATTTACATTAGGGGAACCGAGTTGACGCTAATGAAAAAATTTAATTGCCTTATTTTTCTTTTGATTGCTGTTTTGTTAAGCACATCGGCACAAACAAAAATTGATAGACAAGAATGTAATTTTTTTGGACAGTTACATTTTAAAAACGGTGAAGCTATTGTAGCTATAAAAGCTACCTATCATGACCTGTTTAGAAGTGATGAAGACCTAATATTTAAAAAGTTAGCAAAACAAAAAAAGCTTTTTTATAGAGATTATTTTTCCAGGTGTTGTAGTGGTAGCGCAATAGCTTTTACACCTGAAAATTGTTCGTATGAATATAGCGGAACCATAAGTAAAAAAGTTAGTGTTGAACCAATTAAAGTCGGGCAAACAGTTTATTTAACCTGTATAGTTTTTGAAGGAGTGGAAAGCTATAAAAATGAACCTTATTTTGTGATAGATAAGATCTCGTATAAAAAGGAGGATATCCCGAAGAAAGAAGATACTAAGCCCCTTGTGTACATAAAATCCAATTATATAAATATAGAAAGTGGCTGTAGTTATTTTAGCGATGACGCTGATTCGCTTTTTCGAAAATTGAAATGTGTACTTGTTATAACGCCCAGGTATTTAGCTTTTATTCAAACGGCTGATAATAAATTTATTTATTATAGTTACCAGAAAAGAGTTATTACAGAAAAAGGATACGTAGATACTTACAAAAATGACAGTTCATCATTTGAATTGGAAATAAATCGGATAATTAACCGGAGAAATAATAGCTCATACAGAAATGGGCGATTGACGCTTACCATAAATAACATTAAAATAGCATTTAATGTTTATGGTATTGATGAGGAGGCTGATAAATATAACGATCCTAAATATTAAGAAAAGCCATCTCAATCGAAATTGCTTTTCCTATATCGTATATAATTAGGTTTATTAAACCGTCATAATATCTTTTTCCTTAGCTTCAGACAGGTGATCGATCTTAACAATGTAGGCATCGGTTAGTTTTTGTACTTCGGCCTCGCCTGTTTTCATTTCATCTTCTGATACGCCTTCGGCTTTTAGTTTACGTATCTTTTCATTGGCATCCTTACGCACATTGCGGACAGCTATTTTTCCGGTTTCGGCTTCAGCTTTGGCTTTTTTCACCAGGTCGCGGCGGCGTTCTTCGGTTAACGGTGGTACGTTTATACGGATAATAATACCATCATTTTGCGGGTTAACGCCCAGGTTGGCCTCCATTATGGCTTTTTCAATAGCGCTTAATAATGATTTTTCCCAGGGTTGCACAACAATGGTACGGGCATCGGGCGTATTTACGCTGCCTACCTGGCTTAAAGGTGTTGGGCTGCCGTAATAATCAACCATAACATCATCCAGCATTGAAGGGCTTGCCTTACCTGCACGTATCTTGTTTAATTCGTTATCGGCATGGTCAATTGCCCTATCCATTGCGGCCTTTGCATCGCCTACCTGTTTTTTAATGAGTTCGCTCATCGTTTATGATTTTTCACAAAAATAGTAAAAAGTATGATTTTACATTTAGATAATTCCCTTTGTTAAAGTAAACTCACCACAACACGTCAATTAAATCATCATATAGCTTAAATTTTTCATCTGCCGACAAAACAATCGCATTTTCTTCTATCGCTGTTGCTATCAATAAACGGTCAAATGGATCGCGGTGATCTGCAATAAGCGGAACTTTACTATAGTTATAAATATGTTGATTTTGGATTGGAATAAATGTAAATCCATCCTTCGTTGCCTGCTGGTAAATTTCTTCAGCCGATACATAAAAACCGGGTAGTTTGCCAATCTTTTGTTTAATATTTATCTCAAATAAACTAATCTGGCTAAATAAAATAACATTATCCGGTTCCTGGATAATATTCATAACTGGTTTAGGAATTTTAGGATTATTTTCCTGGAACCAAATTAAGCTATGCGTATCTAATAAATAACGGGCAACAGCCATTACATATAATCTTTTAGATCATCCAGTGGTTCATTAAAATCATCAGGGAGGGAAACTTTGCCTTTCAATGCACCGGGGATTCTTTTCCCCGTCAATTGGTTATCTTCCGTAAGAAAAGTAACAATTACATCAGTTTTTGACTGTACAGGGGCATTCTCTTTGAGGATGATGCGTCCTTTTTCATAATATCCTTTTATTGCAGTAAGCATAATAATTGCTGTTTAATACAAATATACTATTTAACCTATTTAAATGGCACGTACTATTGATGCAATTATTAATATCCAATCTATCTATAAACTCAAAAAACCCAGTAGCTGCTCCTGGTAAAACAGGTATTGATTTGCGATATGGTGATACAGCTTAATCATGATGATGTTGTGAGGTTAGTTTTTCAACAGGATAACCCATAGCTTTGCACTTGGCTAACAGGTCCTCATATAGCTTTTTATCCATAGTTGGCTTACGGCTCATGATGAACAAAAATTTATGATCAGGGTGGCCAACTACAACATAAGAATAATCACCCGCGAGGTCAATAACCCAATAGTCAACCTTAAAAGGCCACATAAACTGTGCCTTCATGCAGGCATTATTATCACTCTTATCAGGGAAAAGCTTTGAAGTGTACGTATGCAGCTCATTATCATCACCTTTTTTGGCGGTAGTAAGCACATTATAATATCCTTCTTTATTTAGGGTGTAAGTTGTGGTGGTTTCGCGGGTACCCTTGTCAAATAGCGTAGGTATGGAGTATAATGAATACCATTTACAGGCATAGCGGTTCAAATCAACCTTGTCAACCGTTTTATTGGGTACGCCTGTAAACAGGGTCAATATTAATAAGGCAGTTACAAACAATGCTTTCATAAGTGGTGATTTCACTTATTTACGTAGTTGTGTTGAGGTGGGTTTTTTTAAATTTATATTTTATTAAAATATAATGCGCGTTGTCAGTCTGAGCCCCGTCGAAGACAATGCGGGCAGGCCTTTACGCTCACCCTTCGATAAACTCAGGATGACAGGCCTCACTCTACCTAACCAGAGTTCCTACAGGTTCGCCGTTGGCTATCTTCATAAAATTACCTTCCTTGTTCATATCAAAAACAATTATGGGCAATTTATTTTCCTGGCAAAGGGTAATGGCGGTCATGTCCATTACGTGCAGTCCCTTATCATAAACATCCTGGTAGCTGATTTCATCAAACCTTGTTGCGGTAGGGTCAAGCTCCGGGTCGGCGCTATAAATACCGTCAACACGGGTGCCTTTTAAAACCACATCGGCCTTTATTTCAATAGCACGCAGGGATGCGGCAGTATCTGTAGTGAAATATGGGTTACCCGTACCTGCGCCAAATATTACAATTTTGCCCATTTCAATATGGTGCATAGCCCGGCGACGAATATAAGGCTCGCATATCTGTTCCATTTTTATAGCCGATAACAAACGGGTATCAACACCTATACTTTCTAAAGCGTTTTGCAGTGCCATACAGTTAATTACTGTGGCCAGCATACCCATATAATCAGCCTGGGCGCGCTCCATGCCCGATTTCTCGGCACTCAACCCTCTAAAAATATTACCACCGCCTACAACAACCGCAATTTCGATCCCTTTATCAAAAACATTTTTAATGTCACGGGCATACTGCAATACCTGTTTATTATCAATACCATATTGCCTGTCGCCAAGTAATGATTCGCCGCTAAGTTTTAATAAGATTCTTTTATATTTCATCAAGGAAGGATTTACCAAAAATATAGAATAAATGTTAGTGTTAAAACTTTATGTTGTTTTTGTTAAATAATTGTCTTTTTGTCATTTACAAACTCTACTGTAGAGACACAATATTTTGCGTCTCGCACAATGGTTATCAGAAACGCAAAATATTGCGTCTCTACAAAAAAATTATCGCAAAAAAAATCCCCCCGATTTTACATCGGGGGGATTAAAATATTTAAGCTCCTAAAGCAACCCGTTTAAAGGCAGTTACCGTAAGCCCTTTATCAACGGTGCTCAAAAATTGGGCAACGCTTTTTGAAGGGTCCTTTACAAACTCCTGGTTTAGTAAAGTTGAGTCTTTATAAAATTTGTTTAACCTTCCGGCGGCAATTTTTTCAACCATTGCTTCTGGTTTGCCTTCGGCGCGTGTTTGCTCTTTAGCAATTTCAAGCTCGCGCTCAATGGTAGTAGCATCAACACCGTCTTTATCAACAGCAACAGGGCTCATAGCGGCAATTTGCATAGCCACGTCTCTTCCTGCTTCGTCAACGCCGGCAACATTAGCGTTTAATGCAACCAATACACCTAAACGGAAGTTACCATGTATATAAGCTACGATTTTTTCGCCGTCAACAATTTCGTATTTTGATACGCCTATCTTTTCGCCAATTTTACCTGTTTTATCAATGATAGCATCACCAATTTTAACAGTAGCACCATCAACGTTTATTGAAAGCGCGTAAAGGTCTTCGATAGTAGCAGGTTTGCTTTCAATAGCTGCGTTGGCTATCGCGTTAGCAAAAGCAACAAACTCAGCATTTTTAGCTACGAAATCTGTTTCGCAATTTAACTCGATGATCACACCGCGTTTAGCATCAGCAGATGTAAGCGCAATTACAACACCTTCGTTCGAATCACGGTCCTGGCGGCTTGCAGCCACTTTAGCACCCTTTTTCCTTAAAAAATCAATAGCAGCTTCAAAATCACCATTGGTTTCGGTTAAAGCCTTTTTGCAATCCATCATACCGGCACCAGTTTGCTGGCGCAGTTTATTTACGTCGGCTGCAGATATTTGTAATGTTGACATGTTTGTAGTTTTTAAAAAGTTGTAGATGTTATAAAGGTTGTAAAAGTTGTAAGTGTTAAAACCCTTTACAACTATTACAACCCTTGCAACCTAAATATTATTCCTCTGTATCAGCAGCAGGTTTTTCGTCAGCAACGGCCGCTTCAGCTTCAACAGCTACTTTGCGTGTCCTTTTGCCTTCAACTGCAACAGCCGGTGCGGCTGCTTCAGGAGCATCAACTTTAGCCTTAGCCTGTGCTGCTTCTTTTTCTGCTTCGTCTTCTTTCTCGCGTTTGCGTTCTTCCAAACCTTCTTCAATAGCTTTGATGATAATACCGGTTATCAATGAAATTGATTTGGTAGCATCGTCATTTGCCGGGATAGGAAAATCGATATTTGAAGGATCAGAGTTTGTATCAACCATCGCAAAAGTTGGGATGTTTAATTTTAACGCTTCTGAAACTGCGATATGTTCTTTTTTAACGTCAATTAAAAACAAGGCAGCAGGCAAGCGGTTTAAATCGGCTATACCACCTAACAAAGTTTCTAATTTGATACGCTCGCGGTGTATCATCAATCTTTCTTTTTTAGAAAGGTTGCTGTACGTACCGTCTTTAGTCAATTTATCGATGTTTGACATCTTTTTGATCGACTTACGCACGGTAGCGAAGTTAGTTAACATACCACCTAACCAACGTTCGGTTATGAAAGGCATGTTTACACCTTTTGAATATTCAGCAACGATATCTTTCGCTTGTTTCTTTGTAGCTACGAATAATACTTTACGTCCTGATTTTACAATTTGTTTTATAGCTGCAGCAGCTTCTTCAACCTTAGTTAAGGTTTTATTTAAGTCGATAATGTGGATACCGTTACGCTCCATAAAAATGTACTGTGACATTTTAGGGTCCCATTTGCGGGTAAGGTGACCAAAGTGTACACCTGCTTCCAGTAACTCGTCGTATGTTGTTCTTGCCATTTTGTTGTCCTCCTTGTGATTAACGTTTACTGAATTGGAATCTCTTACGTGCTTTCTTGCGTCCCGGTTTTTTACGTTCAACCATACGGTCGTCACGGGTCATAATACCTTTAGCGCGCAATGAAGGTTTCTTTTCAGGATCAAGTTCAACAATGGCTTTCGCGATAGCTAAACGAACGGCTTCTGCCTGTCCTTTTACACCACCACCTGCAACATTAACTTTAACATCAAATAACCCGGCTGAACCCGAAACTTCGGTTGACTGGGTAACGATGTACTGTAATGGCAATGTAGGGAAGTATTCTTTGTAATCTTTACCGTTTACGATAATTGCACCGCTACCTTCTGTTAGGTAGATACGGGCTACGGCTGTTTTTCTTCGGCCGGAAGTGTTAGTTGTTGGCATTTCTTTTCTGCTTTTAAAATTAAAAGTTAAATGGCTGTTGGGTTTTGTGCTGCATGAGGATGCTCGGCGCCCGCATATACATGCAGGTTACCAAATAATGCTTTGCCCAAACGATTTTTAGGTAACATACCACGCACGGCTTTTTCAATTACGCGTGTTGGATGCTTTGCCATTAACTCCTTAGGAGAAATGAAACGCTGACCACCCGGATAACCGGTGTAAGAAACATATTGCTTTTCGCTGAATTTGTTTCCGGTCAGTTTTACCTTGTCTGCGTTGATAACTATTACATTATCACCACAGTCTACGTTCGGGGTGAAATCAGGCTTGGTTTTTCCACGGATGATCATGGCGATCTTAGTGGACAAGCGCCCCAAAATCTCGCCTTGTGCGTCAACAACAACCCATTGTTTGTTAACTGTTTTTTTGTTGGCCGAGACAGTTTTGTAACTTAACGTATTCACTTGCTTTAAATTAAATTATTAAATTGTTATTTATACCCCGCATTTTCGGGACTGCAAAGATACGCTTATTTAGGAGATTGTCAAATGGTTTTTGATGTTTTGGTTGATTAAGTTGGATTGGGTTGATTGGGTGCGTGGTTTTGCTTAATAGCGGGTTGTTGATCGGGTTGATTAAGTGAGTGATTTTTTTGTCTGAACCATGATTTGTAGGGTTGAATGATTAGCATGATGCTTTTATACCACCAGACAGGAATCCTATAATCTTTTTAATCCTACATGGTTCAGACAATAAGAATACCCATGCCGATAGAAAACAAAATCATCAAAATCAATAAATCACCTACATCAACGGTTCAGACACCTATTTTGATAAAACCCTATCAAAATGATAGCCTCGTCCAATCCTAATTTCCCGTCAAATTTTATTTAATCAATTCATTGTCAATTAAATAAATCACCTATGCCATTTTTGGCATCAGCTTGGTATAGCGTCTTGCAAAATCATATTGTTATGGATGTTTTACAAACTGTAATTTATATAGCCAGCTTCATTGTCATCTTCTGGCTCTTTTTCAAATCCGTTAATTATTTCGAAAAAATTTAATCATCATGATCGCATTATTTATTGTAGCAATACTTGTGTTTGCCTATATGGTTTATGTGCTGCTTAAACCCGAACAATTTTAATTATCAAAACTATGAACACTGAATTAGCCGGCGTAATATTCACTTACCTGCTCACCCTGGCCATAGCCATTCCACTGGGCAGGTATATTGCCCGCATTTTTAACGGCGAAAAAACCTGGCTCGATTTTATGGCCCCCGTTGAACGCTTTATCTTCCGCTTTGCCGGTATCGACACTAATAAACAAATGAACTGGAAGCAGCATTTATACGCGCTGCTTACCATTAACAGCATTTGGCTCATTTACGCTTTCTTTTGCCTGTTATTCCAGTCGCATTTACCTTTAAACCCGGATAACAACCCTAGTCAAACCCCCGACCTTGCTTTTAACACCGCTATTAGTTTTTTAACTAATACCAATATGCAGGATTACTCGGGAGAAAGCCTGGCCACCTATTTTACACAGCACTTCGTTTTCATGTTCCTGCATTTTGCTTCGGCAGCTACAGGCATTGCCGCATTGTTGGTTCTTTTTAAAGCATTGAAGGATAAGGTTACCGACAAACTCGGCAACTTCTGGGATTATTTTGTAAAAACTATTACCCGCATTTTGTTACCTATATCATTTGTTATAGCAGTTATCTTCGCTTTTAACGGGATGCCTACCAGTTATAAAGGTAAGGATACCGTTATCACCATGCAGGGCGATACCGTACATGTTTCGCGCGGGCCTGTTGCGGCTATGGTTGCTATAAAGCATTTAGGCACAAATGGCGGTGGTTGGTTTGGTGTTAACTCGGCCCACCCGCTTGAAAACCCCAATTATTTAACAAATACTACTGAGCTTGTTGCCCAGTTAATTATACCAATGGGCCTGGTATTTGCTCTTGGGTTTTATTTAAAGAAAAAGAAGTTTTCGTATGTCATTTATGGTGTAATGACTATAGGTACGCTGTTATTCCTTGTGCCAACCATTAATGCCGAGGTTAGTGGTAGCCCGGCCATAGCAAAATTAGGCGTAAGCCAGCCAACAGGGGCTATGGAAGGTAAGGAGGTACGTTTTGGCCCTATGAACTCCGCTTACTGGAGCATCATGACAACCGTTACCTCAACAGGTTCAACAAACTCCATGCACGATAGCGCTATGCCGGTATCGGGCGCTATGATGATGATGGGTATGATGGTTAACTGCTTTTATGGCGGTTGCGGTGTTGGGTTCCTCAACTTCTATATATTCATTATTGTAGCCGTATTTATATCAGGCTTAATGGTAGGGCGAACCCCCGAGTTTTTTGGGCGAAAAATTGAAGCCCGCGAAATGAAAATAGCATCGTTAATTGCCTTACTGCATCCGTTTATCATTTTGGTAGGTACGGCATTATCATCATACGTATTGATAAATTATGCTAACGCAAACTGGTCTGTTAAACCATCGGCATGGCTTAATAACCCGGGGTATCATGGTTTTTCAGAAATGTTATACCAATATGCATCGGCAGCCGCCAATAATGGGTCGGGCTTTGCGGGCTTAACAGCCAATAATATTTTTTGGAATATAACTACCGGTGTTGTAATGATACTGGGGCGGTTTTTACCAATTATAGGGCCTTTAGCTATTGCAGGCATATTAGCCGGTAAAAAGTTTATACCACAATCGGCAGGTACCTTAAAAAGCGACACATCAACATTTGGCATCATGATCTTCGCGGTGATCATCATTATCGCGGCGCTATCATTTTTCCCTGCGCTGGCGCTTGGGCCAATAGCCGAACACTTTTCCTTAAAATAATCAGCACTAAAAAAATGAACGCTAATCAAAATACATTATTCCAGGGCGAGCAGATGAAAGAGGCTTTAAAGCAATCTTTTATCAAGCTTAACCCGCGCATACTATTCCGTAACCCTGTAATGTTTACAGTGGAAATTGGTACCGTAGTAATGCTTATTGTAACTATCTATTCTTTTACCAGTACCAGCCAGGGCGGAGCGGGCTACAACTTCACTGTATTTTTAGTGCTGTTGCTTACCGTGCTGTTTGCCAACTTTGCCGAAGCCATTGCCGAAGCAAGAGGTAAAGCCCAGGCCGAAAGCCTGCGCAAAACACGCGAGGAAACACCTGCCCGATTAATTGTTGATGGCAAGGAGCAGCTGGTAATGTCGTCCTTATTAAAAAAAGGGGATGTGTTTTTCTGCGAAACCGGCGATACTATCCCTACAGATGGCGAGATCATTGAAGGTATTGCAACCATTGATGAATCGGCTATTACTGGCGAATCGGCACCGGTTATCCGCGAGTCGGGCGGTGATAAATCATCCGTTACCGGCGGTACAAAAGTACTGTCAGACCATATTAAGGTAATGGTTACCACCCAGCCCGGCGAGAGCTTTTTAGATAAGATGATCGCATTGGTTGAAGGTGCATCGCGCCAAAAAACACCAAATGAAATTGCCTTAACTATACTACTGGCCGGTTTTACGCTCATATTTGTTATTGTTTGCGTAACCTTAAAACCCTTTGGCGATTATTCAAATACGCCTATTACCATAGCCGCGTTTATCTCGTTGTTTGTTTGTTTAATTCCAACAACTATTGGCGGCCTGTTATCAGCCATTGGTATTGCGGGTATGGACCGTGCGCTGCGAGCAAATGTAATTACCAAATCGGGCAAAGCAGTTGAAACCGCGGGCGACCTGGATACCTTATTATTAGATAAAACAGGTACCATAACTATAGGTAACCGTAAGGCGACCAATTTTTATGCCGCCAGCGGCATCAATGAGCAGGATTTTATTAAAGCTTGTGTTTTAAGCTCATTAGCTGATGAAACCCCCGAAGGGAAATCAATTGTTGAACTGGCCGAGCAGGGAAGCAGTAAACTATTTATTAAGGCGCCCGAAAATTCGGTATTTATAAAATTCACTGCCGAAACCCGCTCAAGCGGTTTAGATACGCCCGATGGACTGCGCATA
>Ga0206890_1251_pt1 | contig 14883 bp, 12 predicted proteins | sample Alteio_BWOrgHeat_58_FD_152960 | JGI IMG/M metagenome (GOLD analysis project Ga0206890, IMG submission 152960) | Enriched cells from forest soil in Barre Woods Harvard Forest LTER site, Petersham, Massachusetts, United States - Alteio_BWOrgHeat_Nextera6 ... | reverse complement strand
GATTAACGGATTATTTTGGAAAAAAATGCCTAAAACACTTGGGGGTATTATTGGGTGTATAGCTATACTTGCTTCCTTCTGTGTATCGCTTGGTATTTTCTTTGAAGTAAAGTCTCCATCTTTCCAGGGGCCTGTAATTGTCAATTTGTTTGATTTTATACAGTCGGGCAAGTTGAATATCCCGTTTTCGTTCCAGGTAGATGCACTTTCTGCGCTTTTCCTGCTCATCATTACCGGTGTCGGTTTTTTGATACATGTTTACTCAACTTCATACATGCATGATGATGAGGGCATGGTAAAATATTTTGCCTATCTCAATCTCTTTGTATTTTCTATGTTGTTGTTGGTATTAGGTGCCAACTATCTTATCATGTTCATTGGCTGGGAAGGTGTTGGGCTTTGCTCGTACTTGCTCATTGGTTTTTGGTTTAAGAATAAGGATTACACCAATGCAGCCAACAAAGCATTCATAATGAACCGCATTGGCGACCTTGGTTTCCTGGTAGGAATGTTGCTTATCCTATTTACGTTCGGAACGCTTTCTTTCCAGGATTTTTTCGGCCAGATTCAAGGTGGCCATGCAATTGTACCTACTTCCACGTATAATTGGATCGCGCTCTGTCTCTTTATAGGCGCAACCGGTAAAAGTGCGCAAATTCCCCTATACACATGGTTGCCTGATGCAATGGCTGGCCCTACACCCGTGTCTGCGCTCATACATGCGGCTACAATGGTCACTGCCGGCATTTATATGATCGCCCGCAGCGGCGCGTTATACAGCCTTACACCAACGATATTGCATGTAGTTGCTGTTATAGGCCTGGCTACCGCAATACTCGCAGCTACTATTGCAATTAAGCAATACGACATTAAAAAAGTGCTGGCCTATTCTACTGTTAGCCAGCTAGGTTTTATGTTCCTTGCGTTAGGTGTTGGCGCATATACAACCGCTGTTTTCCATGTAATGACGCATGCCTTTTTCAAAGCACTTTTGTTCCTCGGCTCCGGCAGCGTGATCCATGCCATGGGTGGCGAACAGGACATTCGTAAAATGGGCGGCTTGGGCAAGCACATGCGCATAACCCAGCTCACTTTCCTGATTGGCTGCCTTGCTATCTCAGGTATACCCGGCTTTTCCGGTTTCTTTTCAAAGGATGCCATACTCGCCGATGCATTTACAAACTCCCCAACTTTATACTACCTCGGTGTGGCAGCAGCTATGATGACCGCTTTCTATATGTTCCGTCTATATTTTCTTACTTTCAACGGTAGCTTCCGCGGCACAGAAGAACAACACCATCACCTCCATGAAAGCCCTGCAGCGATGACGATTCCATTGATTATCCTCGCTATACTTTCCATTATTGGTGGCTATGTAGGTTTGCCGGAGGTAATGAGTGAGCACAATGCAATAGGTACCTACCTAAGTACGGCAGTCACCGATTTCGGAGACCATCACCTTGCTCCGGCTACGGAGTGGATGTTGATGGGTATATCTGTTACCGTTTCTGTACTAATGATTATTGTGGCTTATTCTGTCAACCGCAAACCGAATTTTGTAGAGAATAAGGGACTCGCAAAAGTGCTCGAGAACAAATGGTATGTAGATGAGCTTTATGACGCAGTTGTAATTAGGCCCATAGAGGCTTTATCCCGCCTGCTGGATAAATTTGCCGAAAGAAGAGGTATTGATGGCATAGTAAATGGTGTTGGTAAAACAGTAAGATGGGGTGGTGACCGCCTTAGATTACTGCAAAGCGGGCAGGTAGGTTTTTACATATTTATTATGGTATTGGGCATGGTCGTGCTTTTTACCATTAGCTTTTTTTGGATAAAATAAACTGTGTTTTTACAGAGATGCAATGTGTTGCATCTTTTACAACTGCACAAAATATTGCATTAGAATTATGATTTTGATTTTTCTCATACTTATTCCGTTGCTTTCAGGCATACTTTCTTTCGCCACCAAAAACGATGGCGCTAAGGTTCTTGCTTTGTTAAGCACAATGCTTACTTTGGTAGTGTCCGCTTATGTAAGTGCGGCCAATTATACTGCACCAATAACCTTTACCCAACCCTGGATACCCATACTGGGCACCCAGTTCAGCCTTGCGGCTGATGGTATGAGTAGCATGCTATGTTTGCTCACTGGCATTGTTACAATGGTGCTGATGATAGTAAGTGTAAACAAAGAAGTCGAAAGACCTGCGGCATTTTATGGCTTCCTGCTTTTATCCCAGGCAGGCCTTATGGGCGTGTTCCTCGCTTACGATGCATTGGTGTTTTACGTCTTTTGGGAGCTGGCCCTGATACCTGTTTATTTCCTTTGCTCCCGCTGGGGTGGAGAAAAACGTATTCCCGCTACCTTCAAATTCTTCATTTATACTTTTGTGGGAAGCCTGATGATGCTTGCTGGGCTTATCTATTTATCTGTGCAGACTCCAGGCCTCACCAGTTACTCCTGGAATGATATAATGCGGGCGGGCGCCTCTTTACCACCCATCACGCAGCATTGGCTGTTTTGTCTCATTTTTATTGCTTTTGCTATAAAGATGCCCATTTTCCCGTTCCATACCTGGCAGCCAGATATTTATGAGCAATCCCCCACTCCGGTAACGATCATACTTAGTGCCCTGATGGTAAAGATGGGGATGTATGGAGTCCTTCGCTGGCTGCTTCCTGTATTACCGGCTGGTGTCGCCTATTGGTCTAATACGGTAGTGGTCCTTTCTGTCATCGGCATAGTCTATGCATCGTGTATCGCCATTGTTCAAACGGATATAAAGCGGCTTATTGCATATTCATCTATAGCCCATATGGGACTCATGTGCGCTGCTGCATTTTCAAACAGCAATATAGGGATTCATGGCATCATGCTGCAGATGTTCAATCATGGTATTATCGTCACCGGGATGTGGATAATAGTTAGCCTCATAGAAAACCGCTGGGGTACCCGCGATATGACTAAGCTGGGAGGTATGGCCAGCGCCACTCCTAAAATGGCTATTGCGCTCGTGCTTATATCACTTGCCAGTATTGCATTACCGCTCACTAATGGTTTTGTCGGAGAATTTATGATGTTCAATGGGTTGTTCTCAGGCGACGAGTCTAACCAGCCGACTATTATGGTGATCGCAGGTTTAGGTATTATATTGGGCGCGGTGTACACGTTGAATATGATACAAAAGGTGGCATATGGCAATGTCGCAAAAATGGAAATAACAAAAGACTTGAGTACAAATGAGTATTTAGGTTTGGCAGTTATTATCTGCCTGATTATTTTCCTCGGGGTTTATCCAAAACCTTTACTGGATCTGACGTCAGGAATTGCGGGGATGATAGTGCCGGGTATCAAATAATAATTTAAAACAATCCGGAAGAAGGTTGATCCAGCTTCCGGTGCAGAGAAATATGAAGACAATTATTGCTACTACGGTTTTTGGGGTTATCATGATGTTTGCCGGGCTACTGGTAAATGATAAGAGAAGTATTTCAACTATAGCAGTGTTGCTGTTCGCAGCGTTATTAGGCGTTAATGTCTGGGATGTTTTGACTACGCCTGCTAATGCCCCCCAACTATTTTTCAGCAACATGCTTCGCGTTGAGCATTATTCCCTTTGGTTCAATACTTTGATGACAGGTTGTTCATTACTCTATGTTTTATTGATGGGTAAAGAAATACAAAAAGTTGGCGCCCATGTTGCTGAGTATTTTGCACTGATCTTTTTCATCCTTTGCGGCCTCTATCTCCTGGCTACTTACAATAATATGCTCATGCTGTTTATCGGCATAGAAATACTGTCTATTCCACAATACATACTGGCTGGAAGTGACAAACGCAATCTCAAAAGCAGCGAGGCCTCTCTCAAATACTTCCTCATGGGGGCTTTTTCCACCGGTATATTGCTGATGGGCATTACCTTGCTGTATGGTGCCGCCCGCACTTTCAATGTAATGGAACTGGCTGGCATCCTCCATAGTGATTCCCTGAACCCGCTTGCCCTTGCCGGCATCATGTTTTTATTGATTGCGCTGTCATTTAAAGTGTCAGCCGCCCCAATGCACATGTGGACGCCAGACGTTTATGACGGTGCGCCTACTCCATTTACTGCTTTTATGGCCACTATAGTAAAGGCCGGCGCATTCTTTGCATTCCTGCGCCTCTTCCAGGTTTCCTTCAATAGCATCAGCGAACACTGGACGATTATTCTTGCTATAATAACAGCCGCTACATTGCTGGTTGGAAATGTTACCGCGGTTTTCCAGCAAAGCGTGAAGCGCATGCTCGCTTATTCTTCTATCGCCCAGGCTGGGTTTATGCTGTTTGCGATACTTGCAGTAAACGCCATAGCGTGGCAGGCTATCATTATTTATGCGGTAGCGTATAGTGTCGCCACTATCGGTATATTCGCGGTGCTGGTAAAACTAAAAGATTATACCTATGATGGTTTTAACGGTCTTTCCCGGAAAGAGCCGCTACTGGCCTTCACAGCCGCCATCTTCCTTTTCTCTCTCGCAGGCATTCCCCTTACCGGTGGCTTTATGGCGAAGTATTACGTGCTACTGGCAGTGGTGCAGCAAGGTCATTTATTGTGGCTGGTGATATTTGCGTTACTTATGGCGGCAATAAGTGTTTACTATTATTTCCGGGTGATCATCGCCATGTATTTCAAGAACGGTATGCCTGAAATGAACTCCCCCGTCACTTCCGGCGATAAATTCATGCTGATTATCACCTGTATTATAGTGCTCCTCCTCGGGATTTTTCCCCAGTTGTTCCTGAACAACATATAAAGTGTTCACGGCTTGTCGGGCAATATTTCGTATCATTTTTGATCCTCCAGCAAATATTCAATCACCCTCGGGTAATAAAAATGTTCCAGTTTGTGAATTCGGCTGGCTAATTCATCAGCGCTATCATCTGCTTCCACTTTGCATCTTGCCTGCAAAATAATATTACCCTCATCATAGGCCTCATTTACGTAGTGTATCGTAATGCCCGACTCAGCATCTTTTGAGTTAATTACAGCGTCATGCACATTATGCCCGTACATCCCCTTACCACCATACCTGGGGAGTAATGCCGGGTGTATATTAATAATACGGTTGTGAAACTCATGAATGACCGCCTTTGGAATTTTCCATAAAAAGCCCGCAAGCACTATTAAAGAAGGGGATCGATCCCTGATCTGCTCTATTAATAGTGTTTCACGAAAAGTTGTACTGTCCACAATCAGAAAAGGGATTTCCTCCTTTTTCGCTATTTCCAATACACCCGCCTCGGCCCTGTTGCTCACTATCAGTGAAATTTCAGCGTTGCCATTATTTTTAAAATGCGCTATTATGGCTGCAGCGTTGGTGCCGGCTCCGGATGCGAATATTACCAATGAATGCATAGAGGTGATTAAAGAACGTTGATACCGTAAAAATAATCAAACTATTGTTCTGATTTTTCTGATAAATGTGTCGTGAACAAATCAAAATGGTGTACTTATACATATCGTTTTGCTTATTTAGTGGATTTTTAAGGCCTTTTAACTAAAAACATTTCCGGAAGTTTCTTTATCACCTCAGGTTTGTTTTCTTTTGCTGCAAAAGAAATTTACATGCTTTATTCGATGACAGGGTTTGGGCGGGCGGAAGCTATGGTTAATAACCGCCAGGTAGTGGTGGAAGTGAAGGCCCTTAATGGCAAACAGTTTGACGTGAACACAAAACTCCCCCCGATTCTTCGCTCTTACGAACTGGACATCCGTAACCTGCTTAATGCCATGCTGATACGCGGCACTATAGATCTCACAGTTTCAGTGCGCCAGGAAGGCGCCTCCAAGCCTATGGTCGTAAATACAGATCTCGCCTTATTTTACTACCAGGGCATGAAGCAAATTGCCGAGCAAACCGGCTTACCGCAGGAAAACATCATTTCCACCTTGATGCGTATGCCCGAAGTCGTCGCTCCCGACCAGGATGTATTGCCTGAAAGCGAATGGGAAAATGTAAAGGCAGTAATTGTAGATGCTGCAAATCAGTTGATGGGCCACCGCAGGGAAGAGGGAGAGGCTATGCTTAAAGACATAAAACTGCGCATAACAAACATAGAAAAACTGCACGAAAAAATATTGCCGCTTGAAAAGGAAAGAACAGAGCGTATCCGCACTCGCCTCACGCAATGGCTTGAAGATATGGCAGGCAAGGAAAAAATAGACCCCAACCGTTTTGAGCAGGAAATGATCTACTACCTGGAGCGCATGGATTTCTCTGAAGAAAAGATCAGGTTAAAGCAACATTGCGGATATTTTAATGACACCATAAACGAGAATGATGCAGCAATAGGCCGTAAGCTCAATTTTATTTTACAGGAAATAGGCAGGGAAATAAATACCCTCGGCTCAAAGGCAAACCATGCTGAAATACAGCAGATAGTCATCAACATGAAAGACGAACTCGAAAAAGCCAAGGAACAAATACTAAATATCCTTTAGCGATTTGTTTTTTGGAAGAGGTCTACTCGCGAAGGCCACCTCGCGCATAGGTAACTTCACCTCTCCTCGGGAGAGGCTGGGAGAGGCTGCCACAACAAACTCCCGTCCCCATAGCTCAAAAAACGAAATTCATGCTCCATCGCATATTCATAAACCTTGCGCCAGTCTGGCCCAATAAAAGCACTCACTAATAACAATAGTGTTGACTGCGGTTGATGAAAATTAGTTACTAATCCATCAGCTATTTTAAATTCATAGCCCGGTGCTATTAATATTTGTGTTCGGGTAATCAGCTTGCGTAATTTATGTTCCGAGAGGTAGTTTGCCAAAGCATTGAGCGCGTCAGTCTTTGTGCTTGCGGCCCGTGATTCATAAGGATCCCACTGCCCCACCGCTATTCCCTGCCAGTTAGGCGTATCTCCATTTACCAGCCGGTTCCCAATCCAATACATACTTTCTAAGGTGCGCAGTGATGTAGTGCCCACCGCGACGATTTTTTTATCAATGTTTTTTATCAGATTCTGAATGGTATCTGCACTCACCTCTATCCACTCTGCATGCATGTCATGCATTTCCATAGTAAGGCTTTTAACAGGTTTAAAAGTTCCTGCGCCCACATGTAGTGTTACAAAATCCGTCTCGATATTTTTTGCAGCAAGACTGTCTAAAACATCTTTTGTGAAATGAAGCCCCGCCGTAGGTGCAGCCACACTGCCCTCTTCTTTTGCAAATACCGTCTGGTATCGCACATCATCTTCAGTTTCAGCCTCGCGGTGCAGGTACGGAGGCAGCGGCACTTTGCCGGCATAGTGCAGTATTTCAGCAAAAGTCAGTTGCTCATTATTCCATTCCAGGCTCAGTATATATGCAGAAGGGTTGCGCGCAGTAATCTTTGCCGACAACGAAAATGCAGGATGCTCATTTGTTAACTCAAGGGTCATACCGTGCTTCCATTTACTGGCGCCCCCTACCAAACATTCCCATTCTACTTTCCCTTTTTGCAGCATTGACGTTTGTATATCTCTATACTGCTCTGCAGGGGCCAGACAAAATACTTCTATCACTCCACCGGATGGTTTTTTAAACAGCAACCTCGCGTGCACCACTTTGGTTTGGTTAAAAACCATTAGCGTATCGCTCGGTATATGATCGGCTATATTTCGGTATATATCCTCAGCTATTACACCGTCTCTACAAATGAGCAACTTCGATGCATCCCTTGTTTCCAAAGGGTATTTGGCAATCCGCTCATCGGGCAGCTGGTAAGCATAATCTTCAATCCGGATGTCCTTTGGATGCATAACTAAATCAGGAATGTACGAGCATTACTTTCTTACCTCTTTAACCAATTAACCCTTTAACCTGTTACCGCAACTCCGGTATCGTTATCCCCGTTATCTTCCGGTATATATCTATTGCATAAAGATCGGTCATACCGGCAATAAAGTCCACCAATGATTGTAGGTTATTGTAAACATGCGTTGCATCAGGCGAAACAGGAAACTGTGATGACACGAGCTTTATGATTTTTCCCGACTTACTAAGTTGGGGATGCAGCACCGCATGGACAAACTCTTTGAGCAGTCCGCCTATTACGTTATAGCCCGCTATTTCTATTTCTACAACAGCTTTATAGTTGTAAATATGCGCCACTGAAAAACGGTTAATATTGTCTATCAGCTTTTGGTCCCCTTCAGGCAGGCATTTCAGCAGGTCTTTTTCAAGATGGCCTTCCAGCAATTGTCTTTCATGCGCCATAAATATTTTGGCCATCTTATCTATCATCAGGCCTATCCACCGGGCACGTATATACTGTACCTTTTGATTGTCGTCGTTAATATTAGTCAGCTTTTTCTCTATATACTCCAGTGAGTTATACTCCTTTTCATTTGCGAAAAAAGGAAGAAACATTTCCTTAAATGTTTCTAAGGAAATGATATGCAGCCGGTGTGCATCCTCCAGGTCTATCACCCGGTAGCAAATATCATCCGCGGCCTCAGTAAGATACACGAACGGATGCCGTGCATACACATCCCCAAAGCCTTCTTTTTTAGGTATATGCAGGGCATCAGCTATTTGCCGGTAAGTACCAACCTCCGAATCAAAAAAACCGGATTTCTTCGTGGCGATTAGCCCGCTGTTTTTATTAAAGCCGTCTATAGAAGCGCAAGGGTACTTTACTAATGAGGCGAGCGTAGTAAAAGTAAGCTTATAGCCACCAGGCTCAGGCTCATTGAAGCTATTGGTCAATGTCCGCAGAGCATTGGAGTTCCCTTCAAAGTATTCAAAATCTTTTAGCTGTCGCTCAGTTAATGAGTCCTGTATAATACTTCGTGTATTGCCACCGAGGCTTGTAAAAAAAGCCCTGATAGCGTCTTCGCCCGAATGTCCGAACGGAGGGTTCCCTATATCGTGTGCCAGGCATGCCGATGCAATAACGGACGATAACTCATAACGGTAAAACTCTTTAAAAGTCTCCCCTTCATTTTTATACTTATCGGCAATCATTTCACCAACCGCTTTACCAAGCGACCTGCCCACCGATGCTACCTCCAGGCTATGGGTAAGCCGGTTATGAACGAATATTGCGCCTGGCAAAGGGAACACCTGCGTCTTATTCTGCAGCCTTCGGAATGCTGAAGAAAAAATAATGCGGTCGTAATCCCTCAAAAAGGAATTGCGCACCACATCATTGTTGGTATTTTTCTGCTCATGGTCTCCCGTGCGCCGTGAAGTGTAAAGCGTTGCCCAATTCATTGTGTAAATATAAATCCTCAAACAGTAATCATACGGTTTAATGAGAGGAAAAATGCCAAATCAACTGTATCTGGGTGCATTCGCCAATTATGTACCTTGCAATACTGAAATGACGATATGTTACATGGCCAGCTAATTCAATGTGCAAAAGAAGAGATCGAAAGGAAAAGTTTTGGAGTTGTTGAACAATTCTTGAAAATTCATGAGATCGTTTATGTCAGTAATGAACCGAAAATAGATAGAATAGACACCGAGAAGCAAGATGGCACGGCAATAGCATATTTCCCGGTGAAAAATGAAAAATTCCATTTGGCGATCTATATGTCCACTACGCCGAATGTTGCTGTTACAGGTGTATGGGTTGAAAGTGGAAATGAAGTGTATTTTGTTGCGTATTCGGAAATATATGATTGCCAGGAACTTTCCTCGATGACATTATTAAGTGCAACAGAAGTTAGGAATAAAGGAGAAAAAAAGAATTCGGGCAAAGCCGTTTATAAGGAAAGCTCCATTTATTTTGAGCCAAATCCTGAACCTGATGAGTTTGAAGACAAATTAAGGAAACTACTGGATTTTTTAGAACAAGACAAGGCGGGAGTGAAAAACCTTATTGATAATGCCAACGGTCACATCCTTGCCAGAATGATCTTTCATAATGGAAATACGATCTTGGGTGGACCGGACATTGATAGAAAGAACGTTCGCCGACTGGCAGCATTAAACCTTGAAATTAGATTTGACCTGTATGCGGAAGGAGAAAGTTGGACATAAATCGTTTTCCCGCCCGCAGATTAACTTACTTGCAGCGCTCCCGGTCGCTGCATCATCCGTCGTTTAAATGATAGCTGCTCTATCCAACGAAAATAAAACAACAATTTTTGCCGCATCTGTGTCCCAGTAATGCGCCTCATGCGGTGTTACTTTTAGCAATACTATATCGGGCTCATCGAGCCCTTTGGGGAACCACGCCTTTAATAAAGGAGTGTACAACTCTTCCATCTTTTCCCGGTCATTAACAAAGGTAGCGCTGCCCTGCACGGTCAGGTAGGCGTTTTTACCCGGATGCGAATAAAACAAAGTTACATCATGGTCATTCTCCAGCCGGTCAGTCACCGCCTGTTTATTTTTTGTGAAAAACCACAATGTTCCGTCATCCTCTATCTTAATCGTGGACATAGGCCAGCCACGAGCCCAGCTGTCGTTATCAGGGCTTGCCAGCATACATATACGCACCGCCTGGGCTATCTCCTTTAGTTTGTTTATCGCTTCCTGGTTTTTCTGATTTTCTTCCATAAAAAATGTCTTTGTTTTCTAACTATAGTTAATAATACTAAATTCATACCACCCCCCTAAATCACAACAAGGGAAAGCCCCGGAATAACATCCCGATGCATCGGAAGGGGTTGCGGTTAGGTCAAATAATTCAGGGGCTGGCGCTTTTCGCGTCAGCCCCTGAGGGAGGAAAGGTAAGAGGATGTATTAGATGGGAAATAATTTGCTTAATTGTACCCATGTACCTAAAAGTATCGTGCCAACATCTTATCTCATTGATTATCAATCCCCCTGCTTGCACTGGGTGAGGAAATCGCTGTTCTTTTCTTTTCCCCAGTGTGGTTTAGTTATGTCATTGCCCGTTTCTTTTGCAAATAGGGGCTGGGCTTTTTCGAAATAAGGTAGCGCTGCAGCTTTACCGCCGCCATAAGCCTTGGGCGTATGGAACTTAGCGATTCCCTGCAGGTAATACATCCTCGGATTGTCCGGGTTTAGCGCTTTAGCGCTTTCCAGGTCGCTGCTGAATGTTGCCCCGTATTTCTGCCAGCGTTGCATAGGGTCCACAGCCAGCCGTGCATTGGCTATCAGGGCGCCGAGCACATACGTTTCATCATTTTCTTTTTTCAGTATGCTCACTGCCTCGTCTTTTTCTTTGTCTGCTTCATCCAGGTACGCATCCCTTTTCCCCGGGTCTTTTTCTAAGTACGATAATACAGCCTTGCTGAATGCCAGGTAGTAATGCGTCACCCACTCATTGTCCCATTTTTTAGCTATCAGGGTCAGCTTATTGCTCTGTTGTACTTTTACATCGAATGATGTTGATGTATCGAAAGCAGTAAATGTGTTGTCCAGTGCGGCCTTAAAATCCTGCGCCTGCGCGGTCATTACAGTTAAGGCCATGGCCCCGGTTAAAATGATGTTTTTCATTGTTTGTATTTTGTAGTTTAAGTGTTTATTTTCTCATCAGTTATAACTGTATATGCCAGTTATATTTTTGTGGGTTTTTCGCTCAAAAGCCCAGTAGTAATTCTGTCACGGTGAGCCTCGCCGAACCGTGACAATTATGATTCTAAATTAAATCGTGGTTCCAAGCTCCCTAATTTATCGTGCGTTAAGCATAATCTACAAATCTACATCCCCGCGACTCATCAACCAATCAACTGTTCAACTTATCAACCAAATCTACAGTTCATCCTTCTTAAACTGTGTCAACGACATATTAACCCCAAAGAAAAAAGACCGGTATAACGCAGGCACTATCGGGCTTTTCGGCGCGTTGGTAACCAAACCGTTTGCATCATAAGTGTACCTGTATCCAAAAACATTATGCTGGTTGGTAATATTGTCAACACTAAAATAAAAAACGGTAAACCATTTGCCAAAGCTATGTAGGTAAGCTACAGTAGCTGCAAGGTTATTAAAGTCCGGCGTTCTGTCTCCTAAAAAGGTCGGGTTATTAGGATTGTAATACGGCCTTCCGCTGGCATAGCTGTATGTGGCGCTGAAGTTGGTCTGCCATTTATCCACAAAATATTTTGCCACTAGGCTTAGATTGTTATTAGCTATGTAGGTCGGCGTTGCTTCCGATGTAAAATTTTCATACTTCCTTTTTGTGTCAATATAGCTGTAAGATATCCAGTAGTCCAGGTTCTTGATTGTTTTTTTGTCACGGAAAAACAGCTCTGCGCCTTGTGCATAGCCATAACCGCTATTATTTACCACTGTATTTGAAGTAATGATCCGGTAATTGCTGGGGTCGTACGTGGTATCCGTGGCATTTGCTGGTTCAAATACCAGGTTTGTATATTTTTTGTAATAGCCTTCTATGCGCAAGGTGCGGTCATCCCTCGTGTACTGCCAGTTGGCAATATAATGAATAGATTCCTGCATACCTGGGTGTAATCCGGCAAGGAGATACATATTGTCCGCGTCCTGGTAAAAAATCCCGCTCGCCAACGAAATCTGGCTGTGGTTGCCGGTTTTTATCGCCATGGATATGCGGGGCACAATATCGCTTTTATTAAGCAGTTCGCTGTGTTCATACCTTATGCCGGGCCTAATGGCTATAAGGTTTATCGGCGTCCATTCCAGCTCAGCATACCCTGATTCTATCGTTTCAGTAAATTGTTGTTTCAAATAATTATCAAAAGTCTTCGAAATACCATAGCTCTGTACATCTGTGCCAACAAGCAGGTTCAGCCGGGTCGTAAAATAATCTTTCCCTTCTACGCGAAATTGCGTCCGGTGATCATTTTCATCTATAGGTATCGGGCCAAAAGCATTTTTGGTTTGGTCAAGGCTGTATGAAGCCGCTACATAAAGGCTATACTTGTCTTTAAATAGTTGTTTGTAAGACGCATCGGTGTAATAGTATTGGTCCCGTGTCAGAAAATCCACGGTATCTCCAAGCCGGCTAAACTGTTTGGCAAAAGTATCTGTGTTTGCCGTAGGCGATACTCCTGCATAAGGATTGGGCACCGCTATACCGCTGTTCATATAAGAGGTGTTCGCTGTTATTTTCAGTATGCCGTCTTTGTTAGGCTTCCATACATAGCGCAGGTTACCGCTGCCGCCTACAGGTACATTGTAGAATTTAAAGTTGGTTGTAGCCAGCCCGTAAAAAGGAGTAAGGTTGTTGTAGCTCCCTCCTATGTCCAATGCGCTCTTCTTCCATTTCTTTGTTCCAGATGCATACAAGCCTGCCATATTTATGCCCAGGTTTACCGTGCTTTTATCTGGCAGGTCAGTGGTATTTAATTCTAATACGCCAGATAATGCCTGGCCATAGCGGGCGCTGTACCCCCCGCTGCTAAATGCTATCCCCTGGTACTGGAATGCACCGAAACGGCTGCGGGTGGCAACTCCCGGAGGTCCGCTGAAAAACGCATTTTGCACCACCATCTCATCCACCAGTATAGCCAGTTCACTTGCATCCCCCCCTCTTACAAACAGGCCGTTCTCCGTGCCGGTCTGCTGCGTGCCCGGCAGCATTTCTATAGCCTTTACCACGTCGGCATTAGCCCCCGCCGTTGTTACGATATCTAAAGGCCTTAATACGGTTTTGCTTTTATCGTTCGATGCGTCAAATGATCCTGCCGTGATCACCACCGCATCCAGGTCGTGTGTTTTATTTGCTTTCAGGTGCAATACTATGCCGCTCATGTCTCCGGTAATCACAATAGGTAGCCCCGCAGTTTCATGGCTCACTTCCGATGCCACAATACTTTGATTCCCCTTTTCCGAAGTAGTGAACCGGAATACACCCGTGCTATCCGTTGTCCCTCCGTCAAGGGTATTGTCTAAATATACATTAGCACCCCTTATTGGTTTATTGTTATTGTCCATTACGGTGCCGCTTATTTTATACTGGGCGCTGGCAAGGGCTGCAATAAGCATAAGTATCAGCAGTATGATTAATGGCTTCAAATGTATCTGTTCTGTCATATAACTCTTAATTATACAGCAAATCTATATAGCTCAGCACTGTTACGAAAATTTCTTTCGGTTAAATATTCACCTAAGTCGGTAAAAGGGTATAAAATGAAGGTGAAGCAATATTGTAACTTCAATTCTGTAATAAATTTAGGTAGAAACCTGGTCATTACACTTTCGGCCTCAGACGAGGTGTCATTAAGCGCACGATATTACCGTTATGCTCGTCCAATCAAAGCCCGTCATTCCGAGGTACGAGGAATCTCCTGAACTTACGCAGTTAGCTACATCAAGGCTATTCATCCGCCATTGCGGCAGCAAGTCAATGTGTTGCATAGGTTGGTAGAAACCCCACTCGTCCTCCGTTTAAAAACGAGGATGCACCGGCGGCGCGTTTGCAACCGTTCTATAAACTGCTGAATGAACTGTTCTGCTCCCATTCCATCTACCCCGCAAATATTTCGTCCAAAAACCCTAACTAATTCACACAATTTTCCGCAGCACTCTTTTTTGAAACCCGCCACCACCACGCTTTTCCCCCGAAAAAAAGATTTTACTACCCGTACCAATCATCAAAATACTTTTCCCTACAGTATATTTACATTAAACAAAACCTCCAAACCCATGACTTTACTCCGATGGCTATCGAAGGAAAACAATGAAAAATGGAATTTGTCTGCAAGGCCCGGGAAAAGGATTTCACTTTGGAAAAATATAGGGAAAAGTAGAGGTGCAAACCCATAACCCCCTGGGAAAACCCCAGCATCAAAAAATTTTTTTTCAAAAAGTCAAGTAAAGTCATGTTGACGATAAAAAATAATTTTAAACAGGTGCTAATCAGCATTATAAAAACGATGTTTATTTTTATGTGTACATATTCCGTACATAAAAGTCATGTTGAAAGACCAGAAAAGTCATGGAAACAGCAGAAAAAGTCATG
>Ga0206890_1237_pt1 | contig 14909 bp, 12 predicted proteins | sample Alteio_BWOrgHeat_58_FD_152960 | JGI IMG/M metagenome (GOLD analysis project Ga0206890, IMG submission 152960) | Enriched cells from forest soil in Barre Woods Harvard Forest LTER site, Petersham, Massachusetts, United States - Alteio_BWOrgHeat_Nextera6 ... | reverse complement strand
TACCATTGATGAGTTTTTCAAAGTAAGCAATGATTTTTTAGCGGCGCTGAAAAAGCGCCGGGAAATACAGGATGTGAATACTTCCTTTAACCCAAATTTCCCGCAATACCAGGTGGATATTAATGTTCCGAAATGCAAAGAAGCCGGGATATTGGTGAGCTCCATAATCAGTACATTGCAGGGATATTATGGTGGCATTTATACATCAAACTTCAACCAGTTTGGTAAACAATACCGCGTTATGGTTCAGGCTGATTATGATTACCGGTCAAATCCGACTGGGCTCGATAAAATCTTTGTAAGAAGCGGAGCAGGTACCATGGCGCCAATTACCGAGTTTATTACTTTAACCAAAGTTTTCGGTCCCGAGTCTATTTCAAGATTTAACTTATTTACGGCCATCTCTGTTCAGGGCTCTCCAAATGCAGGCTATAGTTCAGGGGATGCCATTAACGCGATAAAAGCAGTAGCAGCTGAAAAACTGCCTGTTGGTTATGGGTATGAATTTTCGGGATTAACACGCGAGGAGCTTTCATCTGGGACGCAATCGGCGTATATATTTTTGCTTTGCCTGGTATTTGTGTACTTTTTATTGAGCGCACAATATGAGAGTTATATTTTACCGTTAGCGGTGCTGTTATCTCTGCCCATTGGTTTATCAGGAACTTACATATTTGCCAAGATTGCTGGTATCGACAGCAATATTTATTTGCAGATATCCCTTGTGATGCTGATAGGCTTATTAGCCAAAAATGCCATTCTGATCGTTGAGTTTGCACTTGATCGCAGGCGTGGGGGTATGGATATTATTCAAGCTGCTATTGAAGGGTCTGTTGCCCGACTCAGGCCGATATTAATGACCTCATTCGCTTTTGTTTTTGGCATAATGCCTTTAATGTTCTCAACTGGCGCCGGCGCTATCGGTAACAAATCCATTGGAACAGGCGCTGTCGGGGGGATGTTTATAGGCACTGTATTGGGCGTTTTTGCCATACCTGTTCTGTTTATCATTTTTCAGCAATTACAGGAAAAGATCAGCGGCCCGGCCCATTTAAAAAAATATGACGACGATGAGGAAGCTGTTGAGGCAAAATAATCTATCGATAATAATGATGCACAATACTTATATAAAATTTATTCTTTTATTCCTCGGAATCAGTATCGCTCTATCCTGTAAGGTCACAAAACCTTATCAGCAGCCCGCCGGTCTGACTACCAATGTGCTGTATCGCGATCAAAACACTCAAGATACCGTAACAATAGCCAACATGCCTTTGGAGCAGATATTTACCGATACCATTTTGAAGGGATTGATTAAGGAAGGGCTATCTCAAAACCTAAATCTAAAAATTGCGGTTCAAAAAATATACGAGGCCCAGGCCGCGTTTGGCCAAACTAAGGCTGCTTTTTTGCCAAATTTAAGCGCCAATGCCAGCGTTACCAGGTCAAAGCAATCCAATGCTGCATTGGATTTCCCACCTGGAAGTGGCATTAATACTTTAACCACTACCTACCAACTTGGACTAAGCACTACCTGGGAAGCTGATATATGGGGGCAGCTGAGCAGCTCAAAGAAGTCAGCTTATGCCAATTTATTGCAGACGGATGCGGCTAAAAGAGCTGTGCAAACCCAACTAATTGCTGATATTGCCAATAATTACTATAGTTTGCTTGCCCTGGATAAAGAATTGGAGATCACTACGCAAACTATGCAAAATCGCATGAAGGATGTTGAAACAATGAAAACTTTAAAAGAGGCAGCGGTAGTGAATGGTGCGGCGGTTGTGCAAAGTGAGGCAAACCGTTATGCAGCCGAGGTTGCCATTCCGGATATAAAAAGAAGTATAAGAGAAACAGAAAATGCACTGGATATTTTATTAGGGCGAGCATCGGGACCGATAAACCGGGGTAAACTTGATGATCAAAAACCAATAACTGACCTGCAAACGGGTGTTCCCTCACAATTGTTAAAAAACCGCCCGGATGTGCAGCAAGCAGAATTTGCGTTCAGAAGTTCATTTGAAAATACCAATGTTGCCCGAACTTATTTTTATCCGGCATTCACCATTACCGCATCGGGTGGTTATTCAAACCTGCAGTTAAAAGACTTTTTTATTAATTCGATCTTTTACAATATCGCTGCCGGATTAACGCAGCCGATCTTTAACCGGGGTATTAATAAAGCAAGACTGAAAACAGCACAAGCACAGCAGAAGGAAGCTATGTACAACTATCAGCAAACCGTATTAACAGCAGGTGCTGAAGTTTCAAACGCGCTGTATTCGTATCAATCGGCCAGGGAAAAGGACAGTAGCAGAGCCATGCAGATATCAGCATTAGAAAAATCGGTTGATTATACGCAGCAGTTATTGCGCTACAGTTCGGCAACAAACTATACTGATGTGCTCACCTCAGAGCAAAGCTTGTTAGCGGCGCAATTAAGCGGTGTTAATGATAAGCTGCAGCAATTGCAGGCCATCGTTAACCTTTATCGCGCATTAGGCGGCGGTTGGAAATAAATGAGGAGTAAAAGAACGGCATATAATATTTGCTTGTAGTAATTCTATATTTGCCACAATCTGAATTTTTAATGGAACTCCTTTTAAATACAATAAGAAGTTATGTGCCTCTGTCGGCTCGCGACGAGAAGATCATCTGCAGCCTGTTTCATAAAAAACATTACAAAAAAGGCGATCATTTACTGGAATCAGGTAACATATGCAGGTACATTACATTTATTGATACCGGGCTCGTGCGTTATTATCTTAGCAATGACGGGGAGGAGCAAACAAATTACTTTAATAAGGAAAAGGAGTTTATTTGTTATTATATGAGCTTTTTGCCCCAGACACCATCAAATGTAAATATCCAGGCGCTTGAGGATACTACAGTTTATGTGATCAGCTTTAATGATATACAGAAATTTTATAAGGAAGTTGAACATGGCGAAAGATTCGGCCGCTTAGCCATTGAACAGGTTTTTGTAAATGTGATCAGCCAGATGGGTTCCTTGTACACCGATCCGCCTGAAGTGCGTTATCAAAAATTCATTTCAAACTACGCCGACATTGTGCAGCGTATCCCTCAATATTATATCGCCTCTTATGTCGGCATAAAGCCACAATCGTTAAGCCGTATCCGCAGACGTATCGCCGGCATGCGTTAATTAACCCGGGTGAATGAACCGGGAATATTCATTAGTGAATTTTGTGTGGTTAAATAATAAATAAACACATGAAGGAAACTAATGAAATTGCCAAATGGGGTGCCCGGTCGGTATCCTTTTGGATGACAATGCTGATTGCATTGGGAATTATTTTTATAGGAGTCCGTTTCCTTGCAGACCCGGCAGCAGGCGCAAACGGTTTTGGCATACCATTCTCCAGCAGTAAGGATATCCCGTTTGGCCGGATAAAGGGAATACGCGATATATTTTCGGGCCTGGCACTTTTACCGCTTTTATTTTCGGGGATGCGCAGGGCAACTGCCTGGGTGTTCACAGCAGCTATAATCATTCCGGCAACAGATTGCCTGACCGTACTTGTCACCAATGGCCCCTCAGATATTCAGCACCTGCTGATACACGGCTTAACGGCAGTGTATATGATGATCGCCAGCTTTTTACTTTTCAGAACAAAACAAGCTTAAAATTTTATATGAATACACTGATTTTAATGCAGATTCTTTTGATTTTGCACATCACGGGGTTGACTTTAATGGCCGGAACTACGGTTGCAGAATATATTACCTTCAATACATTTTCGAAAATGTTTGATAAGCAATGGGAAAAATCATTAAGCTTATTGGAGCTAATGAAAAAACTTTCGGGGCTTTTGGGCCTGGGAGCGGCGCTGTTGATACTTTCGGGTATCGGCTTACTGATCATTACCCAGGGTGCTTTTATGCACCAGCTTTGGTTCAAAACTAAACTCTTGCTGATCCTTATGCTGATTCTGAATGGGTTTTTAGTAGGCAGCAGGCAACATTCAAAGCTAATGAGAGGCATTGTCGAAAATGGCATGGATTTTAAGGAACAAATTAAAAATGCGATGCTTAATCTGAGGCTATTTTACAGGGTACAGATGGGGGTATTTCTATTGATCATTATTCTGGCTGTTTTTAAATTCAGCTAATAATTGCTTCCTGATTAGCTCAAAAGCAGAAAATCATTGATTCGATCACATAGCTATTAGTATATTGCTTATCGTTATAACGAAATCATGAAAAATGCATTTTCTGTAATTTTAGTTTTTATTCTCTGGGTAAGTCAAACGGCTTTTTCTCTTAAACAACCTTTGATCGGAAAGTCTGAAATAGAAAAAGCTGCTGAAAAGGTACTGGAAAAGCAAATTTTGGCAGAAGCTGGCTGGGCTATGAAACAGGCGCCAATTACTGTAACCGCCTCGTTTTGCACAAGGAGCGCAGGTGGCAGGCATGATTTTTTTTCTGAAGCCGACTATTTTTGGCCCGATCCCCAAAATCCGGATGGCCCGTACATAAACAGGGACGGGATGACGAACCCAGATAATTTTGTTGAGCACAGAAAGGCAATGATCCGTTTTAGTAAGATCATCGGCGCCCTGGCATCCGCCTATAAAATAACCGGTGACCCAAAATACGTCAGGCAAGCAGTAATTCATTTGAAAGCCTGGTTTATTGATCCTGAAACCCTGATGAACCCGAACCTGCTTTATGCGCAAGCGGTAAAGGGAAAGTTTACAGGCCGCAATTATGGGATAATTGACAGCATTCATTTGATGGAAGTTGCCCAGGGTGTCATTGTAATGGAAAGTGTGATGGATCCGGAAGCTACCAACGGCATAAAAAAATGGTTTGCCGAATATATTAACTGGCTAACGACTAGTAAACCCGGTATAGAGGAAAAACTGACTAAAAACAATCATTCAACCTGCTGGGCCATGCAGGTGGCTTCCTTTGCCAAACTTTGTGATAACAAGGTGGTGCTTGATTCCCTGAGGATCATGTACAAAACTGTTCTGTTGCCAAATCAAATGGGAGCGGATGGAAGTTTTCCGTTGGAGACATCGCGCACCAAGCCTTATGGGTATTCTATTTTTAATCTGGATGCCATGGCTACACTTTGCCAGATATTATCCACCCCCCAGGATAATATATGGAATTTTCAGACACCTGATGGTAAGTCGATCAGGAAAGGGATCGATTACCTGTATCCTTTTGTAACCGATAAAAGCAAATGGCCCTTAAAGCAGGATGTAATGTATTGGGACAATTGGCCTGTCGCGCAGCCATTCCTGTTATTCGGGGCTAATGCTTATAATGAAGATGCCTGGTTCTTGACCTGGAAAAAATTCGATCACAATCCACAAGTAGAAGAGGTGATCCGTAATTTGCCAATACGGCATCCGTTGATCTGGTTTAACTGAAATCCTTTCTCAGGATTTTATTCCAGTGAAGGATATCCGGGTATATCAAACAGGGTTACGAGAATAGCATAAAAACTTACATAACTTTTTAAAAATTTGGCAACTCTGTATGCTTGAATTCGTTTAAATGCTAAAACCCGTTACAATTTTGAAAAATCATAGTAAATTACAATTTGCCTGTTATTGCCCGTGTTGCGGTGATGTATTTAGATACCAGAAACATAGAGGATGGTTTATAAAAAAAGTCCTCTCGTTCCTCGAAATAAAGAAATTTTATTGCGAGCCGTGCGATAAAAATTACTATGTGCCACTAACTATTTTGAGCCGGATCAAATAAAACTCAGGCTTTTGGATTCGTTTCTATAGTCTTTTGGAGATACTCCATTTTTCTTCTTAAACAATTTCGAAAAGTAAAAGATCGATTCAAAACCTGTGTGGTAAGCTATTTCATTTACATTAAGCGAGGTGGAAGTTAATAGTTCCTTTGCCTTATTGAGCCTGATGTTCAAATAATATTGATTTGGCGACAAACCTGTAGATTTTTTAAAAGCCTGCCTGAACTTGGAATAGCTCATCGGTATCTCGTCAAGCAACTGATCGATCTCAATTGGATTTTCAATCGTTTCCCGCATTCTGAATTTTGCCTTTGCGATTGATCTGCTGGTTATATCAGTATCTGCGGCCTCATTTAATGAAATACTGCTTATTAAGCCAAGCATCTCTAATGTTATTCCGGTGATTACCTGGTGGTAACCGGAAACAGAAGATTTTATACACTCCAGTAATTTATGGAACAAATACTGCAGATCACCATTTAAGCCAACTTGTACAAAGGGACTTTTCTTGTTAAAAAAATGCTGTGCCATTAAATGCTCAGGATAATACCCTTTAAATCCCACCCAATATTCCTCCCAGCCTGAATGCGGGTCGGGCTTGTATCGGTGCCATACCCCCGGAAATAGAAAAAAGCAGGTACCTGCACTGATTTCAAAAGATCCGGTTTCAGAAGATTCGAAAGTACCACGGCCCTTTGAAATGTAAACGAGGTAAAAATCATCCAGTATCCGCCCTTTGTTCCAGGTAAATGTATGTGATGCCGGATGCTCTTTATTATTTGGATAGCTCTGATTGATATCAATTTTTGAATACCCTGCGGTGGTAATAAAAAAGCCCCATTTTTCATCAATGGGTGATGGCGTAAGGTATTTGTTAAAATTATGCATTAGGGTTTGGTATAATAAAACATTGAATTTACTAAAATTATAATTATGTCAAAAAGTATAAAAATATTGTTCCTTTATACAAGACAGCTTGCTTGAATAGGATTATTTTTGATAAATACATCTAAGTAAAATCTCAATTTGATTTTTTTTTAATCCTTAAAACGCTTTACTATGAATTATCATATAGACGAATACCAGGTTGATTTTTTTCAGAAGAACGGTTTCCTCGTGATAAAGCATTTTCTGTCTCCGGATGAACTGGATCATTGGAGAAACACTGTGATAAATGCAGTAAGAAAAAGAAACGGGCAGAAAATGCCCGGAAAGGATTTGAAAACAGGCGAATCAGATGGAATAAATAACGAGGATGCTGCATACTTTGGAAAGGTTTTCGACCAATTATTGAATCTGTGGCAAACAGATGAGGGGGTTAAGAAGCTGATGATCGATGAACGGATCGGCAAAATGGCGGCGCAACTTGCCGGGGTTGATGGTATACGGATATGGCACGATCAGGCCTTGTTTAAAAGACCATGGGCCAACCCGACATCCTGGCACCTGGACACTCCGTTCTGGTCGTTTTCTGACCGAAAGGCGTTGTCTATATGGGTTGCCCTTGACGATGTGACCCTCGAAAATGGCTGTTTGTACTTTATACCAGGCTCATACCACGAAACTACCTTTGAAAATACAGGCATCGGTACAAATATGGATGGTATATTTGAGATGTATCCGCAGTTTGCCAGGGCGCAGTCTGTGGCCGTCCCGATGAAAGCGGGAAGCTGTTCGTTTCATAACGGGTTGACCATTCACGGTGCCAATGCAAATATGACCAGCGGTTTTCGCCGGGCCATGACTTGCGCTTATATGCCGGATGGCAATGTATTTAACGGAACTGCTAATATTTTACCTGAAAGCTATCTTCAAACGTTAAAAATTGGTGATCTGTTGAATAATGAAGAACAAAATCCATTAATATATCATGTTTAATATCTTCCATGAATAGATCCCGGTCCGTAATTTTTGTATGGTTGTCTTTGATCGCACTAAATTGCTTTGGTCAGAAGAGCATGCCAACGGGTTTATTATGTGATCTGATGGCACATCCCGAGTTAGCTGCAATTACGAATAAAACCCCTGATTTCGGATGGATAGTTAATGCCGGGATAAGGGATGATTACCAAACTGCTTACCAGCTTGAGGTGGCTACCTCAAGCTCACTTTTACAGGAAGATAAGCCTGATCTGTGGAATACCGGGAAAATAACTTCGGCCCAATCGATTAATATCCAATACGCCGGAAAAGGCCTCGAACCTCATAAAAGCTATTGGTGGCGGGTTTGCACATGGGGGAGGACAGGAAAACAATCGGCATGGAGCAATATGCAAAAATTTAATACCTCAGATTTTGACCTGACCAGAATATGGCCGAACGAAAGCAAATGGGTGCAATTGCCCGGAGAAAAATCATGGACATTTGAGGACCGTGAGCCGGTTAAATTCCATGATGTGGCTCCGTCAAAGGTAGTTACGCAGAAGAACGGCAATATCTTTTATGATTTCAAAAAGGACGCCTTTGCCTATCTCACGCTTAATATTTCGTGGGATGATAAGGTAAAAACTGACACCCTGGACGTTTCCATCGGCGAAAAGGGAATAGGCGACTCCATCGATACAAAACCAGGCGGAGGCATCCTGTATGGCACTTATAAAATAGTACTTAAAAAAGGTGTGCCAGATTACATCCTGACAATCCCGCGGTTTGTCCCTCAATTCCCGCATAGCCAGGTGATGCCGCTGCAAATGCCGGAAGTTATCCCATTTCGTTATTGCGAGATCAGGGCAGTGCCCGGGTTGAAAGTTAACAGTATCGTCCAAAAGGCATTATATGTAGAGTTCAATCCAAATGCATCCTCCTTTTCCAGTTCGGATGACCGGCTTAACCAGATCTATGAAATGTGCAAGTATTCCACTATAGCCAATACCTTCAACGGGGATTATGCAAACAGTGAACGTGAGCGGATGATGTATGAAGCTGATTGCCATATACAGCAGATGTGCCATTATGCCATCGACCGTGATTTTACTACGGCGAGATACAGCACCGAAAACCTGATCTACCATGCAAGCTGGCCTACCGAATGGATAAGCCATAGCATACTCATGGCCTGGGCCGATTACCTTTATACCGGCAATAAGGAATTGATTGAAAAATATTATACTGACCTGAAGGCAAAAACCCTTATGGCCCTTGAAACACCTGAGGGGCTGATCAGCACCCGTACTGGATTGCAGACCAAAAGCTTCCTGGCGTCTATTCATTATGAAGGTGATATGCTGCATGATATTGATGACTGGCCCGATGCCGATCAGGGCATATACCCCAGCGGCGAGACGGATAACTATGAACGCAAAGACTATAATACAGTTGTAAATGCCTTTTATTATCGTGGATTGGTACTGATGGCACAAATAGCCCATGCAACCGATCATGCTGATGATGCCGCTCTTTTTGAAGCAAAGGCCGAGAAGGTGAAGAAGAAATTTAATGAAGATTTTTTCGACAAGATGAGCAAAATATATGTTGATGGTATTGGGAGCAGGCATTCGTCCATCCAGGCAAATATGTTTCCGCTTGCTTTTGGTTTGGTGCCCGACGAGCACAAGGAAAGTGTCGTAAATTATGTGAAAAGCAAATGGATGGCTTGTGGGGTTTATGCCGCCAATTACCTGATGGAGGGCCTTTATAACTCGGAACAGGGGCAATATGCGCTTGAATTAATGACGAACGATTCGGATAGAGGATGGCTGAATATGATCCGTATGGGGGCTACCATGACAACTGAGGCCTGGGACCTGAAATATGATCCGCAGGACCTGAGCTGGAGTCATGCATGGAGCGCCTCACCGGCTCATCTTATTCCCCGCCGTATCATGGGTATTCAACCTGCAGAGCCGGGCTTCGGGAAGATCATCATTAAACCACAACCTGGCGACCTGAAATGGGCTAAAATGAAACTCCCGACCATACATGGCGATATTTTGGTTGATCTTAGACAGGTGCAGGGTGTGTCATTTGATTTAAATACTACAATTCCGGCGAATACGACTGCACAGGTGTATCTTCCAAAAATATCCAGTAAATTTACCCTTACGGTTGATAGAAAAATTGTTAAGGATGTAGTAACTGATGGCAATTGGGTTGTGGTTACCAGTCCATCGGGCAGTCATTCCTTCGGCATAAAAGAAAATTAACTGTTTCCGGCGAAACTAATACTTAAATTATGGGGTCGATAAAAGTAAAAAGGATATATGAACCCGCTGAAAAAACGGATGGCATACGTATCCTTGTCGACCGCTTATGGCCGCGTGGGGTCAAAAAGGAAACGGCGCAGCTTGACGAGTGGCTTAAGGCTATTGCGCCTTCTGATGGTTTGCGAAAATGGTTTCATCAGGATGCTGATCCCGGAAAGTGGCAGGAATTTAAAGCAAAATATATTCTTGAACTAAAGCAAAATGATGCTGTCGTGCATCTGCAGGATATTATAAGCAAAAACAAGGTTGTTACACTTTTGTATGCGGCCCATGATCAGCAGCAAAATCATGCATTGGTATTACTTGAATTTATTGATAAGTTATGACTATTCTTGCTGGCTAATTGTTGTCCAAAGCGATCAAATCGCCAACTATTGTGGCTGTCCGAATCAGGTTTTTCTCCGTATTGCTTATGGCTGTTGCTGTATCCGTGAGTTCATTATTGATAGAAATCAACGCATCAAAATATTGCTGAAGCTCTGTATTTGGTTCCAGAGGTATTTTTCCCGCCAATCCAATCACAGGTATATTCCTGGCTTTAGCCTTTACGGCAACGCCATAAGGGCCCTTGCCCAGAAGCGTTTGTTCATCAATGCTGCCTTCGCCCGTTATTACAAGGCCTGCGTTTTGCAAAACCCGATCAAAATTGGTGAGCGATAAAAAGGTATCGATGCCGTTTACCAGTTTTGCATTTAACCATATATGCAAGCCTGCTGCAGCACCCCCGGCAGCACCGCCATGTTTAATGTCGGCCATATTTATTCCGGATTGTTCAGTTGATATCTTTGCAAGGTTAGTCAAAAAGCCATCCAAAAGAGGTATCATTTCCGCTGTAGCACCCTTTTGCGGCCCGAAAACATGTGCGGATCCTTGCGGACCCAAAAGTTTATTGTCGACATCACAAAGAATAACTATTTCACAATCGAGCACTCTTTTATCAATTGATGTGATATCAACCTTACTCATGTTTGCTAAACTTTCAGGTATTGCGGGCAAAGGTTTTCCTGCATCATCCAAAAAGGAAATGCCAAGCGTACTCAATATGCCGCAACCGCCATCAACCGTGGCTGAGCCACCCATGGCAAGAATGATCTTAGTTACACCTTCATCAAGCGCAAACTTCATTAATTCTCCTGTTCCAAATGATGACGCACGCATGGGGTTCAGTTCATCTTTTTTTAATAGCCGCAAACCGGATGCGTCAGCCATTTCGATAACAGCAGTTTTTCCGTTATCGATCAATCCAAATAAAGATTTTATTTTCCTTCCCAGCGGATCATGAACTTCTTTCCAAATTATCTTGCCCTTGCATCTCTCCATGATCAAACTACCTGTCCCGTCGCCACCGTCGGCTATTGGGAAACATTCCGTTGTGCATTTTAGCTTGCTCAATTTTAAACCGTCCTGAATGGCGAGTGCAACACGTGAGGCATCGAGGCTGTTTTTAAAGGCGTTTGGGGCGATGAGGATATGCATTTTATAAGAATTTTGATAAAATGTAAACCATTGTCATTGTAGTGAGCCCCATTAGCAAGGTAGCAGTTGAATATACCCTGAGCATAGTTTTCATTTCGAGGCCGGAGAATTTTGCTATCACCCAAAAGTAAGCATCGTTGGCATGCGATATCATCATGGATCCCCCGCCCATAGCGAGCACGCAAAGTAATTTTCCGTTTTCGGTATTTAAGCCTAAGGCAGGTAATAGCGGTAGAACGATGGATGATGCCGTTATGATTGCCACCGTTGATGAGCCCTGTGCCGTTTTTAAAACTGAAGTCAATAGAAAAGGGAAGAAGATACCCATACTTCCCAATGCAAGCGACTGGCTAAAATGGTCGCCTATTTTAGTAGCCGTCAGAATTGCCCCAAAAGCGCCGCCCATGCCTATGATCATCAATATTCCCCCGGCTTTTTCTGTGGAATCCGCTAAAATTTTGCTTATGTCCGTTCTCTTCCATCCTCGCTTGCAATTGAACGCCAGCAGCACGCCGATCAACAAAGCGATAACCGGATCGCCTAAGGAAAGTAAAGCAGACAGCACGTGATGATTAGCCGTAATGTTGTTGCTCAAAAATGATTTGAGTCCGATCAATATGATGGGAATAATTATCGGGAGAAAAGCTTTTATCAAAGAAGGATAACCCGAAGTAGCATCAGCAGTAATACCATCATCATCCACCTTATCAGTTGAGTTTTTACCAGCATATTTCGCCCATAAATTACCTACGATCATTGCCGGTAAGGCTACCAATATTCCGATCAATATCAACTTTCCGAAATCAACACCCAGCGCAGCTGCAGCAGCCGAACTTCCGGGGTGGGGTGGAACGAGGCAATGTACCGCATACAGCCCGGTGGCGAGAGATACTGACATTATGGTTATTGGAATGTTGGTGCGCCTTCCCATCGATTTATTCAATCCGCTCAATACAATAAAGCCCGAATCGCAAAATATGGGTAAGCCGACAACGAAACCTGTAATGCTCATGGCCAAAGGCGCATATTTATCGCCAAGTTTCTTTAAGATGAAAGACGCCATTACTGCCGTACTGCCGGTATATTCAAGCAATAAACCAAGGGTGGTGCCCAATACAATGATGAGCCCTAATGATTTGAGAATATTGCCAAATCCATCTTTTACCGTAGATACCACGCCGCTAAGTGGCAACCCTATGCCTAAACCAACAAATAAACATGCGATGAGTAAGGCAAAGAAAGCGGGGATCTTAAACTTTGTGGTCAGCAATACAATAAGCCCAATCCCGGCTGCAAGGAAGGTAAGCGTATAAGGAAGGGAGTGGATCATAAATAAAACAGCAGGGAATAATCGGTTAAATATAAAAGTACATCAATTTATTTGAAAGATGTTTTAGTACTTAAACACGGTATGCTGGTTATCTGCCGGATACATAATGAAAAATTATTTATATCTTTAGTGTTCTGTATACACATAGTAAACCTGCCGCTAATGGGAGCGGTACCACGAAACCAATGATGATGAAAAACACCAGGTCATATATTTTTACAATTATTTTTTCGGGTTTATTTGCCCTTGTTTTTGGCTGCGGTAAAAAGGCGCAAACATCAGGGGACACCATTACCCCGGTGACCCCGGTAACACCTGTAACCCCTGTTAAAACAGATGTTTCTATGTGGCTCACCATGCCCGATCAATCACAGTTACTAAGAAAGCAAAATATAGCCTTGTTATTTAATAGTACGGCTAATCAAAATTCATCTATAACGGTTGATACCACTCAAACCTTCCAGAATATTGATGGCTTTGGTTTTGCCTTAACTGGTGGGAGCGCCTATTTGCTCAACCATTTGCCGGATGCTACAAAGGCGTCCCTGCTTAATGAATTGTTTTCGTCCGACTCAACGAGTATTGGCATCAGTTATATCCGTATCACTATAGGTGCATCCGATATGAGTGCCAGTACATTTAGCTATGATGATGTAGCTGGTGATGTTACCCTGCAGAATTTCAGCCTGGATATGGAGAAGACGGATCTGATCCCTATCCTCCAAAAAATTATAGCGATCAACCCTAATATTAAAATATTAGCCTGCCCTTGGAGTGCACCTGCATGGATGAAAGACAGCAACAGCTTCTCGGGTGGCAGCTTAAAGCCTGAAAATTTTAGCGTTTATGCAAATTACTTTGTAAAATACATTCAGGGAATGCAAGCCGCCGGGATAACGATTGATGCTATTACCCCGCAAAATGAGCCTTTAAACCCCAGCAATAACCCTGCAATGGTGATGCAATCGGTAGATGAGGCAAGTTTTGTTAAAAATAATCTTGGCCCGGCTTTCCAGGCGGCCAGCATAAAAACCAAGATCATTGTTTATGATCATAATTGCGACCATCCTGAATATGCTACAGATATTTTAGCCGATAACGCAGCCAGCGCATTTGTGGATGGCTCAGCTTTTCACCTTTATGCGGGAAATATAACCTCGTTGTTGGGCGTGCATAATGCCTACCCTAATAAGAACATTTACTTTACAGAGCAGGCTACATTTGCCGGGGGTAACTTTGGCGGAGACCTGGCCTGGCACTTAAGCAACCTCATCATTGGCGCTACAAGGAACTGGAGCAGAAATGTGATCGAGTGGAACCTGGCTTCAGATCCTAACAACGGGCCGCATACCAATGGCGGGTGCAGCACATGCCTGGGTGCTGTAACCATTGGCACATCTGTTACGCGCAATGTTTCCTATTATATTATTGCGCATGCCTCAAAGTTTGTGAAGCCGGGTGCCGTAAGGATTGCATCCGATGAGAATACACTGCTGAACGTTGCCTTTAAAAACCCTGATGGCTCGAAAGTACTTATTGTGCTGAATAATACGGGCGCATCACAAACCTTTAATATCAAAGTTAACTCAAAAATGGTGACAAGTACTTTACCTATCGGTGCCGTTGCCACTTATAAATGGTAAGAAGCTATTTGTTAAACTCATCATCATAAGATACCTTGCCATTGTTAAGCCTGACATAATCGACCGAGCCTGTGCCCTGGAATTGGTAATAGAAGCCGATTATCTTGGCATGAGAAATACCTTTGTCGATAGTATAAACAAGCTTATTATCGAGAAATATCTGCGCAGTTCCCTTATGGGATATAATCTTGAGTTTAACAAAGTGATTGAAGTCAACGCCAAAAACCGAAAGATCCTTTTCCTTGCCCGATACATAATAACCGTTGAACAAAAGGTCGAGATCTGATATACAACCCTTGTTGCATAGCGGAACCCAAATAGCCGTACCCTTACACAGGAGATATACCTGACTTTTCTGGCATGCGGCTGCGCCCTCAAAGTAATCGTTCTTTATCGATGTCTCAAAAACAAAATCATCGCTGTAAATCTCCCCGAAATCATTTACGTTGCAGTAAAACACATTGGGAGGGGTTGGTTGCATTTTAATATTCCGCGCCAGGATCTTATCAGCAGACAGT
>Ga0206890_1250_pt1 | contig 15013 bp, 7 predicted proteins | sample Alteio_BWOrgHeat_58_FD_152960 | JGI IMG/M metagenome (GOLD analysis project Ga0206890, IMG submission 152960) | Enriched cells from forest soil in Barre Woods Harvard Forest LTER site, Petersham, Massachusetts, United States - Alteio_BWOrgHeat_Nextera6 ... | reverse complement strand
AAGATATACGTTTTGCCAGGTTATACAGTACATAGAAAGCACTCTTGATTTTTCGACAGTCTATACCGGCGATCATATACGAATAGAGGTTGAGCGGTCTTATACAACCAGAAATCCCTCTATTCCAGGGACTACTTATTTTGCTGTGGGAGGGCCATTGTTTAACTCAACAAGTACGGGTATCACTGGTGGATTTTTGAACGACTATGTAACAGGGAGATACGGAGCAGGCGTAGATCCCTGTCCCGCATCCTCCTATCATGGCCTTGTACAGGTGAACTTTGACAGCATACGCCCAGCCGGATATCCAACGGTTTACCAACCCTGGCAAAATGACATGAGCGCACCATTCGTGGATTGTAATATGGATTTGTTTGGCACCTTGCTCCATGAAATGACGCATTGCCTAGGTTTTTACTCGTTGGTAGATTTTTCAACAATGGATTCGATCCAATCGGTATGCCATTGCGTTTATGGGGTAACCCCATTTATCTTTAGCACACCCGTTGCAGAGTATCCGAATTTATTTTCAAAATTAGATAATTCAATCTATGCAGGGACATTGCCTTCCGCGCTTACGACCAAATTAATTACAATATCCGGAGGCCATCCTGTTATCAATCCACTTGCACCGGCGCCCAATAATAATTATTGGCTGAATGCTACACAAGCACCAGATAATTACCCGCTTTTCTCAGGTTCAGCGTTAGATACAACAGCACACGCATCATTTTTAGATCATTTTGATGATCAGTGGCTTTCCTATACCTACAGAGAAAGAATATCACCGGGCGACAGGATGGACTTTGTGATGGGGCCGTTTGGTTTTGCCGGCGCAGTGCTCAGGAGCTACACAAAGGGTGAGATACAGGCACTGGTGAAGGTATTGGGCTATTCTTATATTGGGACAAGCCCCTGGATGGCAACTAATCACCTTCCTTATTCACGAACAATGGGAAATCTTCCCCTTACTGAATATAACTATGGGGATTTTACAGAATCGCCTTTGACTGTAGATACAACGATAACCAATAATATTGGCGCCACCCTGACTATAGATATAACTTCTCCCCATTATGCCAGTGACTTTATAGACTCGGATGGTGACCCGATCACTATTGATACCGCTACCATTGTGAATCTGAGCGGGTGTGGTATGAATGGGAATAACCATAGCTTACTTTCATGGACGGGAGCGCACCCTACTAAAATAGTGTACCGGCCGAGGTCTAATTTTTATGGGAAAGCGCGTATCGGGTTTAATATTTTTGACGGGAAGGAAGATGGTTCTTTCAGGGTAGTAACTATTGAGGTACTCAAGGGAACGAATGTAAGCCCGGCCTTTGCTCCGGGAAATAATATGGTCTGCAACGGCGACTTCAAGGAGGGAAGCGAAATAAAATTACAGGGAGCGGCATCAACGGAAGACATACCCAACACTTATACCGCTGATGAATATCAACATGAAGGAAAATGGCAGGGCATAGTTTTTTCAGACAGCCACCCATATAATTATCGTTCGAACAGGTTTGCTTTTGCCTATAGTTATGCCGGTAGCATTGTCAGAAATAGTTATATAAGCTGTAATGGAGTAGCAGAAACGAGGCAGGAGGGAGATCAAACTCTTACTTTTCCATTTTTGGTTGCCGGTGGAGTTTACAATCTTGATCCGCCGGGTGATACAACAGACAGATACCAAGAATTTACCGGCGGATCAGAAACCTATTACTACCTTGATACAGAAATGTATCAATGCCATATGTATAAATTGGCTTTTGATATTTCAGAAGGCTTAGATGTTACTGCAACAAGCGCAAGCATAACAGTTGGGTTTGCAGATCATACAGATATAGACACCCCGGTTTATAATTTCACTTTCTCCCATAGCTTCCCGGATTCGGCGGGGGCATGGGTGCATGATACAGTGGATTTCTGGTATTGCGGCAGTGATTCTTCCAATATCATGCATTTTCAGAATTCCGGGGGTACTATTTTAATTGATAATATAACACTAACGCCGGTTACCACTCCCCCGTCATTAGGTGTACATATAACCCAGACGCGCATTCCCGGCTGTAAAACGGTACTGACTGCGCTGGATACGAATGCGGCCTGCAATGTTACCTACTCATGGAGTTCGTCAACGGCTGGAACAGTCTTAACTGCTAAAACGGACACAGTACTGAGTACAACTGATGCACCGTACACGGTTACTGTAAACGATGGCTGCAGGAGCGTAAGGGATACAATGGCTATTACCTATTTACCGCCCTCGCCTATAACCGGCGCTCCGGGAGTATGTATAGGCAGCAGTATAACACTGAGCGATAGTGTAGCAGGCGGAACATGGAGCAGCAGCAATACAACCGTAGCAGCAATCGATTTATCCGGCAATGTGGCTGGCGTGGCGTCAGGGACGGCTACTATCACCTATACCGATAATTGCGGCGTCTATACAGTTGCTCCAATAACTGTATATCCACTGCCCGCCGCTATTACCGGCTACATCAGGGTGTGCCTTGGTGCTACCACCACTTTAAGCACCACCACAAGCGGCTGCACTTGGAGCAGCAGCAATACTGCAGTAGCGCCACTTACCGCAGGATCGGGCGATGCTATTGTGACAGGAGGCGCACTTGGTACTGCGGTTATAACCGCTACCAACACAACCACCGGTTGCGCTATAGCGACCACTGTAACGGTTGTTAAACCGCCTATTGCTTATGCAATGGTAGGCGGCGGATCGTATTGTGCAGGCGGAGCCGGAATACATATTGGCGTATCAGGCTCACAGACAGGCGTTAGCTACCAATTACTTATTGGAGGAACTCCGATAGGTTCTCCAATTGCGGGTACAGGCAGTGTCCTTGATTTCGGTGCGCAAACTGCGGCAGGCACTTATACGGTCGTTGCTACAGACACGGGTTCTACATGCACTACGATGATGAGCGGTACCGGTACGATAGGCATTGCGGCGTACCCAACTATCTATACGGTTACCGGCGGCGGAAGCAGGTGTACGGCCGGGGCTAGTGTGTCAATCGGCCTCAGCGGTTCCCAGAGTGGGTTCAGTTATCAATTGTATAACGGTTCTTCGCCAGTGGGGCCAGCGGCAACAGGTACAGGCAGTGCTATTACTCTGGGCTCAGAGACCGCGGCAGGCACTTATAAGGTAAAGGCCACCAACACGGCCGCGGGATGCACTGACACCATGGCAGGCAGCGCTACGATAACAGTGTATCCGTCGCCGGATGCTATAACGGGGCATACATCGGTATGCTCCGGCGGATCAATACCATTAAGCGACTCCACACCGTCTGGAACATGGAGCAGCAGCATTACAGCCATAGCAACCGTGACAAGCGCTGGCGTTATGACAGGCGCAGGCGCAGGTACTGTAACAATATCTTATACACTGGCCGGCGGTTGCACAGCTACGACGATAATAGCCGTAAATCCATTGCCGGAAGCAATAACGGGCGGAACACTGCTATGCTATCCGGGGACCTTATTATTAAGCGATTCTGCAGCAGGCGGCACGTGGCGCAGCAGCACGACAAGCGTGGCTACAATAGATACTGCCGGGGATGTGACGGGAGTAACATCAGGAAGCACTACTATAACTTATACCTTGCCTACGGGATGCTATATTACTGCCGGTATAGAAGTAGATTCGGCACCTGCGCCAATTACAGGGAACACCTTTTTTTGCGGTCGTGGCATATATGGATCAACAACAGCAACTGCCTATTTTAGTGATCTGACGCCAGGAGGAATATGGAGTAGCGACAGCGGTGTTTTGTACCCTGCAGTAGGTATTGGTCCTACAACGGGGCTTGCAACAGCCCTTCATTCGGGTACATCTATTATTACTTATACCGCGCCAGACGGATGTACGGCAACTACATTAGTGACGGTTGGAGAGCCAAGCGGTGATTGTGGCCCCTGTAGTATCTACAATGATACCACTTACATGCCATTGGGCTTGTCGGGAAGCATAACAGCCGATGTGCCTGGAAATAACTATTATATAGCAAGTGATGTGACCATAAATGGAAATATAACTATGACTGACGGGGTGATATACATAGCTCCCACTGCGCATATATATGTAGCTCCGGCCTCGTCTCTGACGCTCTATGGATGCCACCTGTTTAGCTGCAGCGACAGCATGTGGCACGGCATCGTGTTGTTGAGCGACAGTGTGCAGACCGGCATCATAGCGCTACAGGGTGGCAGTAACAGCACGTTAATAGAAGACGCGACAACTGCCGTGGACGTGGAAAGCCCTATAGCACCAACCGGCGGGGCTGATCACTTTGTGACGAGCTACAATACAGTGTTTAACAGGGATGATACAGGAATAAAGATCACCAATTACATACCGCCGGGCGCATCAACGGCAAGTCCGCTTGATATAGAAAATACCGTGTTTACCAGTAGAAATTTATGGAATGGTCTTGGTAGTTATGGAAGATTTCCGTATATATCATGGGTTAGCGCAGCTACATTGAAGCAGACCCTGAGTATGCCGTCGCCTTATCTTTCACCTTTTAATGCGACCACTTATACCTACGAGTCCTGTCATATAGTCCCGGCAACGCCGACAATGGGAGTGTATGCCCAATATACGGGCACAAGCGATTATTACAGCCAGGTAGTGGTGGGCGAACCCAATACCTCAGACCCATACGCTTATGGCAGCATCAACACGCAGCAAAATTTGTTTGATACGCTGAATTACGGGATACGGGCGGTGAATGCTAATGTAACTGCTGTAAACAACGCTTTTATGGATATGAGCCAGCAGGGCGGAGCAGGCATCTGCGCCACTGTAACCAACCATGGGCATTATACGCTAACCGTGCAGCCGGGAGTATATAGCACCGGCAGGGGCGGGATATACGGCGGCTATACCAATATATCGCCGAACTATTTTTATAACTGCAACAATGCGGTGTATGCAGGAAGCTACAGTTATGTGACGGGCACAGGCTCGTATATGATCACGAACCAGGACAATAGCCTGTGCTGCGGCGGCGGGGGCTTTGTGAACAGCGGGTATTACGGCTACAACATCATCAGCGGGCAAAACTATAAGACGGTGATCAATAATAACACGATCATTAACGTAGCCAATGGCATAGTGATGAAGGTGCCGGGGAGAACCGCCACTTCCCGTGTTTCCCCAACACCTATGCCATCGCAGATAATGATAGATAGCAATACTATACAGGCTCTGCCTGCCGGGGTAACCAACTCAGGCAACAGCTATGTGGAATTCCCGATATGGGTGGATATACCAATAACCTATTTGATGTTCGGGAGTGCGCCTATTACCGCGCAGATAAATACGGACTACAATGCGATCAATGGCGCTTATAACGGCATCTACGTTAGCGGGGCAAACAGCCAGGTAGCAACAAGCGGCAACAACACGATAAACGAAGTAGAATTCCCCGGCGGTGCGAACGGCATGGCACAGTATGGCATATACCATGCGGACTGTGTGAATGACTTTGTGGTACACAACAATGTTACCGGCACGAGCTATAATGACCCATACTGGGAGGGCGTGCAACTGATGCACGGCATAACGCACCAGGTGACTTGCAATAATGTGAGCACCGTAGGGGTGGGCTTTGAATTTAGCGGCGTGGGAGTCAGCAGCACCTGGAATAGCAACAATATGACGAACAACGGGACGGGCCTTTTGCTAGGCGGGATTATAGGCCCGCAGGGAGATGCTACGCACGTAAGCTACAACCAATGGCTGAGAACAGGAACAACATTTAACTGGTCGAGCTACTACCAGACCGTTACAGAAAACAGTATATCGCCTACGTCTTCTCCGTTGTATATAAGCTATGGAGATTCGGCTGATCCGGTGAATAATTATGCAAGAGGATTATTTCTCAGTGACACAGATCAATGTGCTCATACCTACGGCTGCGATTCTACTTCGCTTGTTAGCAGCGGAAGTGGCAATGGCATTAATTTGTTAGCAGGTACTGATTTTCCGGTAGAAGATTGCTATACACCTAACGAAATAAGTAGGCATACACTGGAGCGTATGGTGCAGCATAACTTGCCATATTCAACTAACCAGAACCTGAACTACTGGATGGGACAGTATGCAGTATGGGAGGCCTTGCAGCAAAATGATACTTTAGCCGACTCATCAGCAATACTTATAGCTTTCTCGCTGATGGCTAATAATAGCCGATTCTCAATATTCACCAATTTGGAGGATACTCTGGTCATGGGCGATGCTGCCGATGCTCAGATAATGCTTGATGCCTATAGCATAGACTCTATGAACAATAGCCAATACGACAGCAGCACAGGTGTGCAAATGGCTGATGATACAACGGCAGATAATATTGTGCTGAACTATAGACAGTATTATCAACTGTATATCAATTATATAGACACTGCGCTTAGCGGCAGTGATAGTGCAGCGATAGGGACAATGGCGACCTTATGCCCGATAACAAACGGGGCTGTTGTTTTTAAAGCGAGAGCACTGTATGACATAGTATTTGACACACTGAGGTTATTTCCAAATAATTGTAGCGATAGTGTTGTATTTGACAGTTCGGCAATGCGGCATAACGCGCCAATCATCCCTAAAACAGAACAAAAGGATACTACGCAAAAATACACATTGTATCCTAATCCAAATGACGGTAACTTTGAACTGCAGCAAGCAGTAACGGACAATGCACCTGTGCAGTTGGAGATATGGGATGCGGTAGGCCAGAGTATTAGTAAAGTTGAACTACAATTTACTAATGCCATGTCGAAATTGAATGTTGGCAGTGTAGCACCCGGACTTTATCTGCTTCAAGTAACTGATAGCAAAGGAAGGATGTTTAGATTTAAATTTGTGGTAGAATGATACGAATTGCGCTTTTTTTTATATTATTTACTTGTGCCTGTTTCAAAATGCAGGCACAGGTAAATTACGTTTTAAATCCGAGTTTCGAACAATACAGTCGTTGCCCGAGACTCCTTAATCAAATAGCATTTGCCAATCATTGGAATAGCATTGATACGTTGTGGTCGCCAGATACTTCGGTGGCTGGCCCCCTGTGTATGCCGGACTATTGCAATGCGTGCGCATCATACGGGGAAGCTAGTCTTCCCTCCAACCAATATTTTCATCATTACGCGCGTACCGGAAATGGCGCTGTGGAGATATTTATGCTAATAGATTCGGCAACAGACCCCGGCGTACCGGATGGACATAGTTATTTACAGGGACGGCTCTCTCCATCTTTAATCGCAAGTCAAAGCTATTGCGTTACTTTTTATGTAACTCTTGAAGATGGATCGGGGTACGCAGTAGATAAGATAGGCGCTTACTTAGATGATGGGTCTATAGATATAGGTCAGAACGCTGCAAATTGTTACCAGGCACAAACTGCATTTACCCCACAAATACTTTGCTCCGGCATTATTAACGACACCCTCAACTGGGTAAAAGTACAAGGCAGCTTTACAGCCACGGGTGCAGAATCTGTTATCACCATTGGCAATTTCTATTCTTATACAAGTACTGATAAAATTGCCGTGGACTATTCTTCACTTTCTATGTACGGAGGGTCCCTTTACTTAATAGACGATGTAAGTGTAATAACCAGCGATGCAGTAGCTGATGCGGGGCCTGATGGGCTGGTATCGCCGGGCAGCGACGGCGCCTTCATAGGCACTGCTGATGAAGGAATGCCGTGCACATGGTATATAGTGGGAGATACTGTACCTATAGGGTATAGCGGCGGTCTGAAAGTACATCCTGATACTACGACGAGGTATGTGGTTGTAATGGATTTGTGCGGGAATGTGACGAGGGATACGGTGGTGGTGAATGTGGCACCGGCGGGAGTAGGTACTTTAGGATTCACAAAAGAAGACGTGAAGATTAGTCCGAATCCGGCAAAGGATGAAGTGACTATTCAAACGCCCGAAAGTTTTTCGCAATGTGGAATGATCAGAATGTATGACATGCTTGGACTGCAAGTTTATGAAACTCCTATTTCCAGTAAAACGCAGACGGTGAAAATTAGTAGTTTGGTAAATGGAGTATACACGGTGCAGGTAGTAACCAGTGAAGGTATGAGTGTGGCGTTGCGGTTGATAAAAGAATGATCACTTTGCGTTAATGGAAATCAATAAACCAACTTACCAAAGTCAAAAAATCATTTTAATGGAGCGCTCCGCCGTATTTCAGGCGGAGCGCTTTTTGACATTTATATGCCTTTTAGTTAAGTGCCGTATTCCCTTCCTTCGCAAAGTCTGTGCATAGCCTAAAGGCGTTCTGTGAACGCTGTAAGCCCGTGCCAAAAAGAATTGAATTTAGTTTGTCCTCGTCGGTCTTGTACTCCTTTACGTTTTGATAGTAGCCGGTGATGGCATTGTATGCCCCAAACAATGTGCCTTTGGTGGTTTCGGTCTGCTGGGTAGGGCTGCTCATGGCATACACAAAGGCGTTTTCGCACACGTTGGTAAAGACGGTTGAAAGTGCGTCTGTTGCGCCTTTCCGCACATTGTCCAACACTTCCTTACTTGGAGACATAGTTTCCTGAATAAGGCGCAATACCTCCTTATCGGTGATCTTCACCTTTGCCCACTGGTTAAAAATTGCATCAAGCTGCGCCGTCAATGTGTTGGATATGCCCATGATCTTGTGTGCTTGTTTAAGCTGTTCCTGTGCGCTATCGGTATGGCGTATCTTCACAACATTTGCGCAGTTATTGAGTGCCATGCTCAAAGTGTTGGCACACACAATACGCACAGGTGTAAAGGCTGCGGTAATGCTACCGGAGCCATCATGTGAAGTGGTCAGGAATATGTACTTTTCTATGAGATCATCACTGCCTACTTTGATGTAGTCCGGGAGTTTCGCGGTTATGAAAATTTTCTCTCCTTTACCAAGCGCGCCTGCGGTCTCGTACATGATACCGTCCCCGCCTACGATGCTGTCAAAGAAAGTGAAAGCGTCCACGTTCTGCACTATCTTATAATCATTGCCAACCAAGCCTAACACCTGGTCGGTGTCAGTCCGTATGGTTGCGAAATAATTTGGTACTTCGATTTCGGGGATGATAATATCCTCGTCTTTGTCTGCGTTGTAGTTCTCTGTATCGTAGGTAAAGAGCGGGCGTTTTTCTACTGTGTAATTAAGCCCAGCAAGCTCCAATGCTTCCTTACTTGTCGGGTAGCCTTCCACGATCTGCCCTAATCCGTGCCATGCTTTTTCTTTTACTGAAAAAAAGCTGTACTGTCCTGTCTTTTCGTTGAACTTGATTTGATGTGCCATATATGACTATGTTTTTTGGTTACGAAATGATTGTGATTAGAATGGGAGGTCGTCTTTTGTTTCAGGTGTCGGGTTAAATGCTGCTGCATTTGCTACCGCTTGTGCTGTCGGCGTTCCGTTTTTCTTCGGAGTAGCAATGACTTTGATTGCGTTTGCGTGGAGCGCAAGCTGCGCATATTTGTTGCCGTCTTTGCCAGTGTACTCATTGAGGTACACCCTTCCGGTTACTGTTACAATGCTGCCTTTAAGGAGGCGGTCAGCCACTTTGGGGCTGAGCCAATATGCACAATGAAAGAATTCCTCGAATTCCTTTCCTTCGCCGTCTTTCGGCTTAAAGTAGTCATTGACTACCACCGTGAATGAGACAACCTGCTTGTTGTTTTTTGTCGTCCGTACTTCCGCGCCTGCGGTCAGTCTGCCTGTGATTTCCATACGTCTTTTTTTTATCATTTTTGAAATTGGTTACTGCGTGAATATGCTCATTTGGTTGAGCGCCCGTTGCTTTACTTCCTTGTTGCGGTTGAGGCGTAGAGCGAGGTACTTTATGGTAACTTCCTCGTTGCTGCATATTGCCCATGCTGCGGTTAACGCCTTGCTGCGGGTCTTGCTCTTGGTTTTCTGTATGTCCCACGACATTTTCATAAGTCGGGAAAGCCTGTTGATGTTCGCTGCCATAGCTGTAGTGTTTAACTCGTTACGGGAAAAGCCCACTTCGGCTAAAAATGTATATATGCTGCCGATAGCGACAAGCAATAAGGGCTGTGGAGGAAAGGAGCAAGGTTTTGCAGAATAAAATACGACCTCAAAAGAACCGGTTCAATAGCTGTCCGAGTGTGGAGATTTTGTTCTGCAAATTCACAAGCGCAGTGCATACGAAGTGCCGACCTTGTCCTTTTTGGAACGGGCCGATACCTTTGCGGTCGGGGAGCAGAACATATTTGTATATGAAAATTGAGTTGAAAAGAAAGTTCATAGGGTATGCAAATGCAATACTATTTTTAACTTTGAGTAATTGTTTTCTGTCTTAATAAGTTTTGAAGTAAATTTCTCGTCTTGCTCTCAAGAGAAAATAGTTAAAGCAATTAACCAACAATTAAAATGAAACTCAAATGAAAAAGAATATTGTCAACAAGTTGCTGTTGCTGATTTCAGCATTTTTTATGTTTTACAATTTTGGCTGCAAAAAACAAATTAATAGTCAAAACCAAAATGATTCAGCCATTGATACTATTTCGGACGCAGATGTACAGCTTTTGTCGAATCTCCAAATTGATACAACAACAACACTAGCTGATTTAGTATTTAGTGATGGTTCAAGCGTAGAAGACTTCTTGGTTCAATATGATTCATCTTTTTACTATCAACATCGATCCACAAGTATTACATCATTTACACCAGCGCAGCAGGAAAAGATATTGTTAGGCAGAATGTTCCAGATTGCAATAAATTTAACACTGCGTCCAGATCATATATTCACAGATGTACTTCCAAATCAAATTGGTATTGATTATAGTTGGGGCTCTAAGTCATTTGCTCTAAGGAGAGTACCCCCTGGAAATTATGGGCCTCATCCCGGCACTTGTTTTGATACCATACATGGTTTAGATTGTTCCGGCTTCATTTATTATGTTGGCACAACCGTTGGCCTGAATTTTGTTGATCCTGACGGAAGTACTACCATACCTGAAAATTTCGCAAATGCAAATTACTTTAAGGATACCAACAATTGGAAAACTGCGTTTTTACCAGAATTCCCTAATCTGAAAATTGCAAATATGGGGCAATTAGACCGAACTGATTTTCAATTTGGCGATATTATTGTTTGGCCTGGCGAACATATCGGATTAATCGTTTCTCCAAACCTTTTCTTAAACTCCTCAGGCGGACCAAAAGCGTGTAACTATAATAAGAGCTATAACGGCGGTCCCGCTCGCCGAGAACTTACTGATAGCTTTTTATCGGCATTTCATGGCGGAGTTTATACAATATTAAGAGTTACAACACCTATATCAAATGATCCAGATGGCAACTGGCTTGTATCATGGCAAATACAGTATTGCGACAGCGCCTCTGGTTCGCATCTTATTTCTGTGTCAGGTGGTCAGTTTAATGCAACGATTGGCTCTTATACGACCATACATGGAACCTCCGAAACCATAAGCATACAGGGAACCATTACAGTTGATAACGGAGGATCCAATCTGTTCGATGTTTCGGGAAATGAATTTCTATCAGGAAATTCCTGTAATGGTGGAAACGGTTTTCAAGGTTATATTACTGTATCAGGAACGTCCGCTTCGGGAAGCGCCGGTGACTTTTGGGGGCCTCTTACATTTACGAAGCAATAAAATTAGGATGTATTTGTACGAAAATTTTTTTCGAAAATTGTGTAATGTGTTTTTTTTACCGATACGGCGAAATAGTAATTGTATAAAATATAGAAGTAAAGGAGCCTTCAGCGGCAGGGTTAGTCCCATCTTGGCTGCAATTTTTCATTGCGGTCAGGATTGAAGCGGCTCGCCTTAAAACGGAATGAACGTAACGAAGTGCAGCGAATGGAGTGCGCGAGTGCCACCGGCTGGGGCGACCTGTAAAGGCACGATAGTGCCGGAGGTCGCACAGTGCAGATTTTTGCAATGAGCATGCAAATGAGCGAAGGTGTGTGTAGCAAAAATCGTAACGCAGCCCGTGGCTTCGCAGGCGAGCACATACGAGGGCAGCGGGTGTAGTTTTGTCTGCTCTGCGGGTTGGCTCAAAAGGTGGCTCCCATCCGCAGAGAGCTGCTGGGATTGCATGGGATTGCGGGATGGTGTGTGCGTTGGATAAAATGCCAAGCGATACCAGCATGTAGCCATGCCCTGCGGGATGAAGCATACCTGGCATGGGAGAAAAGAGCGGACAAAAGGACACAGTAGCTGCCATGAAGTTTTTTTGTGAGCCGCAAAGAATGTGACACGCTCTGCACCTGCAGCCGAACTTTCCGCTGTGGTGGGAATTCGGCGTAAGGCAAACAATCTCTTGCCCGTTCCTTTGAAAATCAACATTTGCGGGCAAGTGGTTGTTTGGCGTGGCGCATTATTTGCTGAGCAAAAAAACTTCATTCCTATTTACCTATGCTTAGCTTTGTGCGGCGGGTTGGTCTGCATGTACAACAGAGTGGAGCATGCAGTCAATTAAATAAGTGCGTTCGGCACACTAATTTTCATGTGATGATATTCTATTTATATATAATTTTAAAATGCTTATTTGAATCTAATACAGAAACATTTATAACGCAGTTGTCCGAATTAATTATATAAAATGTAGAGTCTTTACGCTGCGGTTTGTATTCCGCTGCTCTGGCTATAGGAGTTACTGAGCATTGTTTTTGCAACAGCAGTATAAATAAAATAGGAATGATTATACTTTCAAATATTGCTAGTCTTTTATAAAATATCGGTTTCATTAATGAATGGAAATTTTAAATTTTATTAATCCTTTTTAAAGTTAATGCAAAAATAACATAAATAGGGTATTTCAAGTCCTTGAAATTGAAATATTGAGATTTTATAAAAATTTAATAAATTTAATGCCAACATTATATAACTGCCTTTTATTACTTATTTTTTTTGATTTAACTTTTTTGTGCTAAATTCATGTAAAAATTCCCTATGGAGAGTGCAAAAACAACCCGCGGTAAAGAAGATGAAGAATTAAAGGACAAAGAAAACGAAGAAAACGACCATAAGCACTGGTTGGCACAGGCTAAAGAAAAAGAGGAAAAAAAGGAATTAAGTAAAAAATTTCCAAATGACAAGATTACAATTGTCGGACTTATAGGTATTGGATTAATTCTAATTAATCTATATTTAGAAGGCTTTCACTTTACAGAAGAATATCTTAAGACCATTGGACACCTGACAAGAGATGTCGGAATTGCCTTTTTGTCAGCCGCGATAATCTCGTTCTTAATAGAAATTCCCAGTCTTTTAGACTATTTTAAGGAGCGAATTATAGACGCATTAAAGGATAATAATTACTTAAAAGACCTTTCTTATCCGGAACTTGAAAGAATAAAAGAGAAGTGCAACAAACTAATTTTTCTTTATCACGGAAAGCGTCACGATGTCTTTCTAAATGAGTCATTAATTGAATTTGAGAATGAAATTTTCAAATCATTGCTCAAGCCATACTATGAATATTTTATTGCTACTGTTGACTGCAAGGACTATAGTAAAAATCCTGGGATAGAGTTCCCAGGTACTAAATGTTATAGGAAAGTTGTTCAAACAAATTTTAAGATTGTAAACCCTTTAAAAGGGGAAAAAACAGAGAAAATACTTAATCCAATGGACTTCTATTGTCCAGAAGATTTTAACACATGCGAGTCACTAATTCATCTAACGCGATTTAGAGTGAAAATTGACAAAGGAGATTATAAGGATTATACATTGGAAATTACTAAACACATAGATAACATGGACATATGCAGTTATCCTAATTATAATAAAAAGTTAACTTATAAATTAAATAACGAAGAGGTCAAGTTTCACTTTAACAGTGAAATTACTGTTGACATGGAGGAAGTTAGGTTAATTTCAAGCGACGATAAAATATATGCAAAACGTGTCGATAAGCCTACTAAAAATCTAACAATAAATTATCTATATGATAATCCAAATTTTAAATTAAAGGCAGATTGTTTTTCAACTATGCCAATTTTGACAATTGATAATTTAATATTGACCGAATATAGTAACTCTGTTTTCATTGAATCAAAAACTTGGCTCCTTCCAGGTAATGGCATACTTATTGCTATTGTTCCCAAAGAAGAGACGCTCGTAGCAACATAACACAGCGCTATTCCTTAATGACCCCGTTTTAGATGAAAAGTGGGAATGTAAGGAAATAAAAGGAATAAAGCTATAGTTGTTTACTAAAAAGCTTTTCTATATTTGCAATAAGTTCACCTTGGACGTATAATCCATAAAACTAATTCTTATGAGAAACCAACGCAAAAAGATTGTAATTAGTGACGAATCGGATAACATTCGATAATCAATAATTATGTTCTAATTGAAAGGCTGCCTACGTAAGGGCAGCTTTTTGTTTTTAACTAAGGTTTTCAGAATTATTTTCTAGAGCAGTTCGGAGTCTTGCCAGATACCTGATATAAAAAGATAGGTATAGGTGTTTAAGTCGCATAGTTCATTTTGTTTTTATTAATTACTGAATTATACCCCAAGCAGTATTTATCCGCTACAGCCTCCCATTTCCATGTTTGACCTAAAGCATGATTGAATATAGAAATTGTTTTCCAATGGTGACTTCTAGTAACAAGCATTTTTATTGCCATTTTAAAATCATCGCAATTAAATGAGTTTGATAGTTCCCCCGAGTTTTCCATGATTTGGGAGACTGCAAACTGAAATGGTGTTGAGATTATCGGCCGTCCGCAAGCGAGCATTAATGCTAATACGCCACTTGAACTTTGCTCTTTTCTAGTGTATGGAAGGAGGCAGATGTCTGAAAGCTGTATATATTTAATAAGACTATTTAGTTCTAAATAGTCATTGATAAAAGTTACTTGATGCGTTAGATTTAATTCGTTTATACACTTTCTTAGAGTTTCTCTATAGGACTCTGCACTATCATTTTCAGGATGATTCGAACCTAGTATCAGGTAGTGAAATTTGGGAATTTCTTCCCTTA
>Ga0206890_1249_pt1 | contig 15063 bp, 13 predicted proteins | sample Alteio_BWOrgHeat_58_FD_152960 | JGI IMG/M metagenome (GOLD analysis project Ga0206890, IMG submission 152960) | Enriched cells from forest soil in Barre Woods Harvard Forest LTER site, Petersham, Massachusetts, United States - Alteio_BWOrgHeat_Nextera6 ... | reverse complement strand
GAAACAAGAATTGCCTGGTGCAGTAAGGATCATTGTACCCATGGTCAACAAAGTATCATAGGTGCCATAGACATACAGGTTTCCAGAATCATCCGTAGCCATTTGTGAGACTACTGTATATCCTGATGACTCCAACAGCCACAAAACATGTCCCGAAGTATCTGTTTTGGAAATAACCATTTTACCATCAGCGCCGGGATATACAGGAAACGTTCCAAGTAATATTGTGTCGCCCCAGGCATATGCCGCAAAAAATAAATTTCCGGATTTATCTGCCGCGGACGTGACGGGATCATAATCACTGGAATCATCCTGAATGCTGCCTATACCCCATTGCCAGCCTGTCTGGGCGTAGGTATGGAAAGAAGAAAATACGGCAAAGAACGATACGATAAATAACAGTGGGTAATAATAGAGGTTTTTCACCGGGTAATTTTTCTCTATTAAAGGTAACTATTAATTTAAGACAACGTATTATTAATTTAAGCATGAAGGATATAGCAGTCGTTACTCTTCTACTCCTTGACAAACTTCCTCACTTCACTACCATTGATCTTTGCGGAATACATCCACTAACCGACCAAATCCCATTCCTCACCCTCCACTATTCTTTTTTTACCTATTTATAATACTACCCTCCCTATTCTTACATTAGATTTGTAGGATTCAGTTTTAAATTCCATTTTTATGAGCGATGCTATGCTGCAAACGAGCCATCTAAGCAAAACATTTTTTGCGGGGAGGGGTAAGAAAGCAAAGGACGTGGAGGCGGTAAAGGATGTGGACCTGGAGGTGCGGAAGGGCGAGATCTTTGGTTTCCTGGGGCCCAATGGCGCGGGCAAGAGCACTACGCTGAATATGCTGACCACACTCCTCGCACCCACTAACGGGAAGGCTACTGTGGCCGGATATGACCTGTTGCGCTATCCGCAAAAGGTGAGGGAACAAATAGGTTATGTGTCGCAGGCGGGTGGGGCGGATACGTTTGCCAATGCTTATGAAAACCTGTTGCTGCAGGCGCGGTTGTATGGTATTGCGAAAGCAAAGGCATCGCAAAAGGCTACTGAGCTGGTAGCGCGTTTCCAGATGAGTGATTTCGCGGGGCGGGAAGCACGCACTTATTCAGGCGGGCAAAAACGGAGGCTGGAACTTGCTCTGGGCATTGTGCACCAGCCGACGCTTGTGTTTCTTGACGAGCCTACCACTGGCCTCGACCCGCAGAGCAGGGCTTACTTCTGGGAAGAAATAAAGCGGCTGAAAACGGAGGGTATGACGGTTTTCCTCACGACGCACTACCTGGAAGAAGCAGACCACTTGTGCGACCGCGTGGCCATCATAGATCATGGCACCATTGTGGCACTGGACACGCCAACGCAACTGAAACGGGAGATAGGCGCGGAAAGCATCAGCGTGGACTTTGCAACGGACGTGGATACAGAGCGGGCGAACGCAGTGCTTGGCTCCATGCCAGTCATTCAAAAAATGTACCGGCAGGAAAACAAATTGTTCCTGTTTGTGCAGGACGGGGGCAGCATGATGGCGGAAGTATTGCGCATCATTGATAAAGAAAATATACCGATACAATCGATAGGACTATCGCGGCCATCGCTGGATGATGTGTTCTTGCAAAAAACAGGGCGTTCACTCAGGGAAGGAAAAAACTAAACTTCGATAAGGGTTTACCGCGGAGGCGCTGAGACGCAAAGTGTTCGGATAAGCCCCGAAAGCATTCGGGGAGGTGATGAGCATAAATTTTATAACAGTTTAAAACCGGAAAACTCATTGTTTAATAAATGCAGTAACTCGACCAAATTACATTTTAAAGCGACTCAGCATGAACTTTTTTAAAGACGTTTACTTACTGTTTATGCGGCACCTGAAAAAGGGGCTGCGCGCGCCTGTATGGTTGCTGATAGGGCTTTCGCAACCGGTGCTTTACCTGGTGCTCTATATGCCGCTGCTCAAAAATATGGGCAATACTGCGCTGATGCCTACAGCTGAGATAGTGCGCATCTTCGTGCCGGGGATGCTCGTGATCATGGCTATGGGAGCGCTGTTTGCCGGGTTCAGCTTTATTGATGAGATCAGGCAGGGGCTTATTGCCCGGTGGCTGGTAACGCCCACGGCGAGGGTCGGCCTTATACTGAGCCTTGTTTTTAACCAGGTGCTTACTTTGTTTTTGCAGTCGTGCATCTTATTGGTGATTGCCTGCTTCCTGGGGCTGCATGTTTCGTTTGGGGGCATAGCGCTTACCATGGCGCTCATAATGCTGATAGGCATTACCATGTCTTCTTTCTCTTACGCTATTTCATTGTCGGTGAAAGACGAGGGGGTGCTGGCATCTATTACCAATACATCCTACCTGCCATTGATGCTGCTGTCGGGCATTATGCTGCCGATAGCGTTTGCCCCAAACTGGATAAAAACAATGGCGCTGTTCAACCCTTTCTATTATGCGGTTGAGGCCTCCCGCAGCCTGTTCGCGGGTGAATACGGGAACCCGATTATTGTGAAAGGCTTTGCGATTGTTATTTTATTTGCTGCGATGGCATTATGGCTGGCGGTGAGGGCGTTGAACAAAATGGCGGTGTAGCGCCGACGCTGAACAAGAAACCATGAGGGGCGAATTTGATACAATAAGGAGCTGGCATGTGCAAGATGTACCGATGATTTTTCCTTGCGAAAGTTTGAAATCAGGGCTTCTGCCATATTTTTGCTCCTGAAAAACAATAATTTACCATCTTTATGGTTTATTATTAAATTGGTTTTCCGTGCGGGAAAATCTACTACTTTTATTAAATAACAGGATGACCAATAAAAAAATTATTGTTGCAATTGTACTGATACTCCTGGCGCAATGCGAAAACATCAATGCCCAGATAGACACCTTGCGGGTGTTTTCGTTTAGTGTGCTTTACATTGGCGATACCCCGCCCTGCCAGGGGCCGCACAGCGTATATGAGGGCTACCTGGAAACCATTCTCAGTTATGCGAACCCTGATATTGCAGGCCTTGTGAAACGCGAGCCGGAAGATATGTATGGCACTGCTCCTGTGGGCTTTGCAGATTCGCTGCTGGTAAACTCTTTTAACGCGGCATATCCCGGCCAGTATGCCTACTGCCCATATACAAATACGGCTGAGGGCGACAATATTACCACCCTATACTACAACCAGCAGAAACTTGGCTATGCAGGTATGCTCTGTTCCTACCCAAATATCACTGACTTTGACACCTATAAGTTATTCTATAAAAGCGCCAACCTGGCCACGACCCACGATACTATTTTTCTGTACGTAACACTCAACCATGATAATTCCGGCACCGGCAGCAGCAGCGCCGCAACCCGGGCAACGCAAATAGCCGGTGAGATGGCACAGATAGAAACGCACTTTACTTACCTGCCCAATATGATCAATATGGGAGACTTCAATACCCATACCAGCACGGAAGCCTGTTACCAAACGCTGGTAAATCCCTCCAACACTAACTATCGCTACTATGACCCTCCATTTTATCCAGATGCTACTTTTACCTACCCGGCCGACTGGGACGCCGATCCGGCTACTTATGCATCGTGCCTTACCGTAAGCACGAGGTACTCCGGTAGTGATCCTAATTCCTGCAGCGGCAACAGCGGAGGTGCAAAATCATGGTATGACCATATTTTTCTGTCGGCCAGCATTGTTAACAAAGCGGACCATCTTAGCTATCTGCCTCATTCTTTCAAAGTAATAGGAAACGATGGCAACAGGACGGGCATAGCTGTCAATGCCACTTCCCCGCCCAATACCTCCACTCCGCCTGATGTTCTCGATGATATTTTCCAGATGTCTGAGCACTACCCTATAACCCTCAGCATACTTGTAGATACATCAGGGGTCGCTGCAGTTACTACTGTATTGCCAGCACAGGAAAAGGTAACTGTGGTGAACCCGGTTGATGGCCAGTTAGTGATGCACTTTACAAAAGGCCTCGCAGGTAAAACAATAAATATGACCTGCAGTGACGAACTGGGAAGATTGCAAATGAAAACCAGTATCGCATCTGTTGGCGAATCGGCGCAGATCCAGTGTACGTTAAACCCCGGGTTTTACTTTTTGAAGTTCACGGCGGACGGTGAGGTTATTTCGCAGGTGGCTATACGGAAAAAGTGAAATGGCCGAAGGCTCATCCCCGCAATTAAAATACCCCTGTAGGTCAGGGTGTATGACTAAATGCATAACTAAATTTAGTTTTAATTGCCCCGACTTTTAAGTCGGCGGTGAAAGTATTAACAGGCGGGCTTTAGCCAAAATACGCTACATGAATAATACTACACGAGTAATTTTGGCTGAAGCCATAATATTTTTATCCTGTCCCCGACTTAAAAGTCGGGGCAACTAGGTATTGCAATATATCTTACCACCCTGTTTATTAAGAATCAAGGTAGTGGCTCAGTTTGAATTATTCGTTCGCTCCCGGGTATCCTGGCACTGAAGTGCCGGCAACAGGCACTTCATCAGGTACATCACAATAACCCGGAGTATCTTGAATTGCCCCTTTGAGAAATATTGCCCATATAAATGGCACTAACAAAACACCAGCGCGATTTATCCATTTTTGCGTTTTTGATAATGCCACCGTTTTATTGATTGAAATTATAGCCCTGGTAGCAATATAAAGATGCAATGCTATTATAACAAGTAGGATATAATATTTTGTTTGCATTTTTATAGTGTATTAGTTTGAATATTAACAGAGTTATTAAAGTATATTTTGACCTGTCAGTTTGAATCATCAGGTGTCCTTCCCTTGCTATTCCATACTAAGCAAAACATAACACCAATTACCATTAACACACTTCCCGGCATTCTGCCACGAAAGCGGTATCCAGTTCTGCCGTAAGTATCACCTTCCGGTACTTGCTTTGTACAAACCAGATATGCGCCTATCAAAATGAAAAATAAACCAGCAATTCCGGCAACGGTTCTTGCAGCTTTCATAGGGATAAAGTTAATAAAAAAGGATGCGATTGCAGCCCCTGTTATTCTGTTCATTCTTTCTTTTCGTTTATTCTCGGCCTCAATCCGCTATTTTCCTCATCACCATCAGCCCATCCCTCAATGGTACGAGCACGTGCTCTACCCTGCTGTCCGCTTTCACCTTTTCATTGAAGCAGTGTATTGCCTTTGCGTTCTTGCTTTGTTCTTCTTCAGGCAACACTACTTCCCCATCATACAATACATTGTCGGCAATAATGAATCCGCCGGGGGATACTTTATCAAAAACAAGGTCGTAATAAAGTGAATAATTAGGTTTGTCGGCATCAATAAATACCAGGTCGAATGATTCATTTAAAGTGGGTATAATTTCTGAAGCGATACCAATGTGCTGTATTATTTTATCCTGTAATCCTGCTTCCCTGAAATACCCGGATGACATTAGTTTTAGCTCCTCGTCAATTTCTATGGTATCCAGGCGACCATCTTCCTGTAGTCCTTGTGCCAGGCATATTGCCGAATAGCCTGTGTAAGTGCCTACTTCCAATATACGCCGGGGCCGTATCATCTTACTCAGCATCTGCAGAAAAGCGCCTTGCAGGTGGCCGGAAAGCATTATGGCGTCGCCTCTCTTCATATTTGTTTCCCTGTTTAGGGCGGCGAGTACAGGAAGTTCCGGCGTGGTGAAATCCTCGGCGTAATTATCTAATTCTTTGGAGCTCAGTAATGTTTTCATCAGAAGTTTGGTTGCAATTTATTGTGTGAATAGAATTCGCTTAGATAGCTCACTACCTCATCTGCGGTGTCAAATATTTTTATCATTTCCAGGTCTCCGGGGCTTATGTTGCCCTCACCTTCCAGCATGGTCTGGCGCATCCAGTTAAACAGGCCATTCCAGTAATGGGAGCCTATACATATCATAGGGGAATGCGTGAACTTTCTTGTCTGTATCAGCGTGGCTACTTCAAAAAATTCGTCGAGGGTACCCCAGCCACCGGGCATCATAATAAAGCCTTGCGCGTATTTAGTGAACATTACTTTCCTTACAAAAAAGTAATCGAAATTGATAGAAGTCTCCCTGTCTATGTGCGGGTTGGTGCTTTGCTCGAAAGGGAGTTCTATGGTTAGCCCCACAGACCGCCCGTGAGCGGCCTGGGCGCCTTTATTGGCTGCTTCCATAATGCCGGGGCCACCGCCGGTAATAATACCAAATCCCTCTTCAGCCAGCCGCCTGGATATCTCCGATGCCAGTTCATAGTACTTATTGCCGGGCACAGTACGTGCCGAGCCGAATATGGAAATACACGGCCCTATCTTGGCCAGCGTTTCAAAACCCTGGACAAATTCGGCCATTATTTTAAATATCTGCCAACTGGAGTGGGCTTTCGTTTCCGTCCAGTCGCGCATTTTCAGGTTGGTCAGTTGATCTTTCATGTTTTAAGTGATCGTAACCCCCTGCCCCTAAAGGGGAATATGATGGTCAAGGTCATTGGGGGCTTTGTTTTTTTTTGAGTTTTTTGATAACGGTTAATGTTTATTCAAAGCTAAATGTTTTAACATCAAGTGCTCCCCTTTAGGGGCAGGGGGTTTAGAGCATAAAAATAATAGTAAAAAAGTGAGGGCTGCATTTATGATCAGTAATTCAGTGCCTATGTTGTACCCGTTAAGCAATGCGGTATCATATTTTTTCAGAAAATAACAGGCGACTGGCGAGGCGATACACACCAGCGGCACGAACTCGTGTATGACATTTCTGCGGGTTAGGATTCCGAACGCAAATAAAGCAAGCAGCGGACCGTAAGTATATCCGGCTACCACCAGGAGCAACTGTATCAGGGACCCGTTATCAATATATTTGAACAGGAATATGCATACCAGGAATATGAGCGCAAAAGTATTATGAACAATAAGGCGTATGCGTTTTTGTTGCTGTTCACTCATGCCATTTTTTCTCCTGATGCCTAGTATATCAATACAGAATGACGAGGTGAGCGCGGTAAGAGCGCCATCCGCACTGGGAAAGACCGCGGAGATAAGCCCGATGATGAAAATGATACCAATGACCGGCGGCATAAAATTGAAAGCCAATACCGGGAAGAGATCGTCGCCTATAATATTTTTGCCGTTGAGTATAAATTGCAGTTGATCCCTGCCACCCACCATTACATGCTGAAAACTAGCGCCTTTACTTATACCGTACAGGTAAAGCAAGCCCCCCAATGACAGGAAAATAAATACTACTATTGCCTGTAAGAAGCTCATGGTGAGCATGTTTTTCCGGGAGTCTGCCAGGTTGCTTACACTTATATTTTTCTGCATCATTTCCTGGTCCAGCCCAGTCATAGCAATGGTGATAAAAGCCCCCCCTAGTATTTGCTTCAAGAAAAAACCGGGGCTGCGCGGGTCCATCTGGAATAATTGCGTATAGCCCCTAGCCTTCATCGCCTGCCAGGCACTGCCCAAATCAAAATGAAGCGAATGGATAATGTAACCCACACATACAATCAGCGCCAGCAGCATAAAAGTGGTTTGCAGCGTGTCTGTCCATACTATTGTCTTTACGCCTCCCCGGAAAGTATAAAGCAATATAAGCGCCAGGATAACAATAGCTGCACCCTCGAATGGAATACCCATATCGCTCAGCACAAATTTTTCGAGCACCTTGATCACCAGGTACAGCCGCAGCGTCGCACCCAGTGTGCGGGAAAGGATAAAAAACAAAGCCCCTGTTTTGTAAGATGTGGCGCCGAGCCTGCCTTCCAAATAGCTATAAATGGAGGTAAGCTTTAGCCGGTAATACAGCGGCAATAAAATAAAAGCAACAGCAAAATACCCGAACACGTACCCGATGACGACCTGGAAATAATCAAAGCCTGCTTTGCCCACCGTACCCGGCACAGAAATAAATGTCATCCCGGAAAGCGATGTGCCGATCATGCCAAATGCCACCAGCCACCATTTGCTATTGCGGTTACCTATAAAGAATGACTCATTATTGGAGTGGCGCGAAGTATAAAATGCTATGCCCAGTAATACCGAGAAATAAACGAGCACAATAAGAAGCAGTATCGCCGGATTCATTTCTTTTAAAACCCCCTGCCCCTAAAGGGGGGCACTATGGCCGATGTCGTTGGGGCTCGGTTCAGCTCCGAAGCGGCGGGAATGCAAATTAACATAAGTTAATGAGATCGCTTAACTTAAAAACCAGCAGCGAATCCGAGCTGGATTTGCGGCTCACCCGGATAATATGGGCTGTTCTTACCCTGCAAAACATCATATACTATCTCCCCATATAAAGAAAGCCTGCCGCCTAAAGGTTGTCTCATCCCTACCCCCATGAACAAGCAGGAATTGGTAAAATTTGATTTTGTTGGGTTTACCTGGCCGTAGTTATCAAGCGGTAATTTTTCATTGATAAGATCGTACTCGTAAATGCCGGTAACAAAGAAATTTCTGAAAACAAAATACCGGCTCCATAGATTTGGATTAACAATATTTTCGGTTTCGTATAAGATATTATTCGCGTTATTAGGGTCGATTGAATAAGGGGCTTTGGAATAAAGATACCCTACTCCCAAGCCTGCCGAAAAGTGGTCTGTGAACCTGTATCCTGCTATGGCCGAAACGCCCAGATCAACAAAGCCACCGCCGAAACTTAAATTTGGCATGCCGCCAAGAATCAGCTTGTCAGGATCAAACCCCTTCTTTTTTTTCTTTGTCGCTTTATGATAACCCGGTTTACCGGAACTGCTATAAACTTCCTGTGCGGATGCGTGCGATATACCGGCAAAAAGCAGAATCGCCAAAAAGATATTCTTCATTGAAAATAATTATATACACGAAGTTAACATAAAATAATCTACGGTAGCCATTTATATGTCATTTTTATTGTTAAAAAACCATGACCCCTAAAGGGGTACGACGGTCAAGGTCATCTGGGGGTTTGTTCTTTGTTCAAGTTTTTTAGAATCTTTTTTATTTTTATTCAAAAGCCCAATGTTTTATTCGCAACGAGCGCCCCTTTAGGGCCCGGGGGTTATCTTCCCGGGGTTTAAAATCCCCTTGGGGTCAAAGACGTGTTTTATTTGCCTCATTAGGTTCATCTGCACGTCATTAAAGGCTATGTCCATGTATCCTTTCTGCACCAGCCCGATACCGTGTTCCCCGGATAGTGTGCCACCCATTCGCACCACCTCAACAAACAGTTTCCTGATGCCTTCCGGTAATTTTGTGTTCCAGTCCTCATCGCTCATCGCGCCTTTTACAATATTCACATGCAGATTGCCATCGCCGGCATGACCATAGCATACTGACTGAAAACCGTATTCCCTGCCTAACTTTTTAATGACCTGTAGCAATTCTGGCAATTCAGCCCGAGGTACTACTGTGTCTTCTTCTTTGTAAACGGAATTGCTTTTCACTGCCTCGCCCACCTTCCTGCGCAGAGTCCAAAGCATTTCTTTCTGTTCGTGGCTGTCGGCAAAGAGTACCTCTCCAATATCATATTGCTGTACTATTTCAGATATAGCCTCCGCATCGCGGTACAACTCATCGATGTGATTGCCATCAACTTCTATCAGCAAATGTGCAGCTATGTCGTCCGGCAGATTTATGCCCGTACTTTTTACATATCGCATCGACCATTCGAGCGCATCGCGCTCCATAAATTCCAAAGCCGACGGGGTAAAGCCTGCCAAGAATATGGTATTCACTGCTGCGCAGGCATCCACCGCCGAACGAAATGGAACAAGCAGTAACAGGTCGTGCTTGACAGCCGGGATGAGTCGCAGCACTATTTTGGTAATGATGCCGAGGGTGCCTTCACTTCCCACTATGAGTTGAGTAAGGTTATAGCCCGTGGCGTTCTTAAGCACGTTGGCGCCTGTCCATATAACCGCTCCATCAGCTAAAACTATTTCCAAATTCAGCACATAGTCCTTCACCACTCCATATTTCACAGCCCTTGGCCCACCGGAATTTTCGGATACATTACCCCCAATAAAACAAGATCCTTTACTGGCGGGGTCCGGCGGATAAAACAGGCCTTCCGATTTCAAATGTTCCTGCAGCTCTTGTGTGATTACTCCCGGCTCTGTAGTTACCTGGAAGTTGCGTTTATCAATATTCAGTATCTTATTGAAGCGCTTCATGTCCAGCGCCACGCCGCCATATATGGGCAACGCCCCGCCGCTCAATCCAGTCCCTGCTCCGCGCGCTGTAACCGGTATGTCATGTTCGTTACAATACTTCATTACACTGCTTACGTCCTCCGTGGTTCCCGGCTGCAATACTATTTCGGGTAAGTAGCGCAGATCCTCTGTTTCATCACTCGCACAGCGGTAAAGGTTTTCTTCGTCCACCCGTACATATTTTTCTTCAAGGATGGACTTGAAGAAGGTGACATCGTCCTGGTCTATTTTGTGGAATTGCATGGTTTGGTGTTAGTGGACTAGTTGACAGCTTGTGCAGTTAATACCCCCGCTTTTCCTGTTTCTCCATATAGTTCATGAATGCCCGGTTGGCGACCTTGTTGCCGCCGGGTGTAGGATAATTGCCGGTAAAGTACCAATCGCCCTGATTATGGGTGCAGGCACTATGCAGCCCTTCGATAGACTGGTAAATAACATCCACCTCGGCTGTTACCTCCTCATGACGAAGCATTGCAGCAATTTTCCTGCTGATCTCTTCTACAGTAAAGGGATGATACACTCCTTTCACAAAGTTATGCTCATGAAGTGTACCCTTTGCTTCAGCCACTTTGCATTGATCATATATCTCCTTTAGCTTTTCTTCCTGTTGCGTGTCGCTGAGTAAACCTACCGCGGCCTGGAAGGCAATAAAATCGCCGAGGCGGCTCATATCAATACCGTAGCAATCAGGATAGCGAATCTGCGGCGCGGACGACACTACGACTATTCGTTTTGGCCCGAGGCGGTTGAGCATTTTTATGATACTCTCGCGCAGCGTGGTGCCGCGCACTATGGAATCATCAATAACAACAAGTGTGTCAACGCCCCTTTGCACCGTGCCATAAGTGATGTCATACACGTGCTGTACCATTTCGTTACGCGACGAGTCTTCGGTAATAAATGTGCGCAGTTTTACGTCCTTTATGGCTATCTTTTCTATACGGACTCTTCGTGCCATTAGCTCCCGCATTTCTTCTTCGGGCATATCCCGGCGGGCAAGTATCCGCTGCAGCTTTATTTCTTTCAGGTAGTCTTCAAGGCCCTTTATCAGGCCGTAAAAAGCTATTTCCGCAGTATTGGGTATGAAGGATACGATGGTATTTTTCAGGTCGTTATTCAGCGCCTTTAGTACGGTACCGGCAAGGTTACGGCCCAGGTCCATACGCTCCCGGTATATATCGGGGTCGCTGCCGCGGCTAAAATAGATGCGCTCAAAACTACAGGCAGTAAGTTTTTTTGCAGGCAATATTTCCACATCGCTGAATTCTCCTTTGGCCGTTACAATGATAGCATGACCCGGTTGCAGTTTGCGTATTTCGGGCTGGGTTACGTTGAGCGTAGTCATTATGGCCGCACGCTCTGATGCCGCCACTACTATTTCATCATTTGCGTAATAGTAGCAAGGGCGTATGCCATTGGCGTCGCGCATGACAAAGCTATCGCCATTACCGATAAGCCCGCCGAAAACAAAACCACCGTCAAAATGCATGGTAGCCTGTTTTAAAATGCCTTCTATGTTTAAAGTTGCAGGATTAGTATCGTCGGCAAGGCACAGATAGTAGTGTATGGTCTCAATCATCGCACCCAGATCGCTTTCACGAAGGGTGCCGTTAGGATGCTCATCGAGCATGTCGAACAGTTCATCTGTATTTACCAGGTTGAAATTGCCCGCCATAGCCAGGTTGCGGGTAGGATTAATATGCGATTTGATAAACGGGTGGCAAAACTCCACATTGTTTCTCCCCTGGGTACCATATCTTAAATGGCCAAGCATCACCTCACCCACGAAGCGCATATATCCCTTCATAAGCCCCGGATGTTGTAATATATCCGGGTACATTTTTTCCATCTCGCTTACTTCGGAATTAATATTCTGGAATATTTGCGGCAACGCCTGGGGCCCGCTGATGCGCAGGCGGTGCATGAACTGGTGGCCGGGCTCTATATTCAGTTTTACGGTTGCTATACCCGCTCCATCCTGGCCACGATTATGCTGTTTTTCCATCAGCAGGTATAGTTTATTGAGCCCGTAAAAGGCGGTGCCATATTTGAGGTGGTAGTAAGATAGCGGTTTCAAAAGGCGGATATAAGCCAATCCGCATTCGTGCTGTATTGCGTCAGACATGAGGGCGCAAAGATATGCTGATTTGTTAAAAGGTTAATGGGTTAAAAAGTTAAAAGGGCTCATTGGCCGGCGATGGCACAATTTTGTCACTACTTTCCTAAATACACATTGATTAAAAATATTTTATGACAAAAATAAAAAAAATAACGCTGCTGCTGGCTCTTGCCTTATTATCGGCGGCAACGGTTTTCTCCCAGGTAAGCGTGAGTATATATGCAAATATTGCACCTCCTATGTTGCCGGTATATGAGCAACCGATGTGCCCGGGCGACGGCTATATATGGACGCCGGGTTACTGGGCTTATGACAATGTCGACGGATATTATTGGGTGCCGGGCGTTTGGGTAATGCCGCCACAATACGGTTATTTATGGACTCCCTGTTATTGGGGATATGCCAATGGCGTATATGGCTTTTATGGGGGCTACTGGGGTCCTCATGTGGGCTACTATGGCGGCGTAAACTACGGTTATGGTTATGGCGGCGTTGGCTATGGCGGCGGCCGGTGGGAAGGTCATACTTTCAGGTATAATACGGCCGTCACAAACGTAAATGCTGGTGTGATACATAATACTTACGTAGACAGAAGTGTGGCCAGGAACAGTAATAGCCGCGCCAGTTTTAATGGCCCCGGCGGCACCACCGCAAGGCCTACGCAACAGGAACAGGTGGCTATGCGCGAAAAGCACGTGCAGCCCACAAGTGTACAGATGACCCATCAGCAAACCGCAGGCAAAGACCAAAACCAGTTTGCAAAGGTGAACCATGGCAAGCCAGCCACTGCCGCTATGAATAGCGTGGGCGGCCAACGCTTTAGTGCCACCGGCAAGCCCGCAACCGTAGCCCCAGGCGCACATACCCAAGGCAATCAGCAACATTCCTCTGCCGTACAACAGGCACACCAACAGCCACAACAAGCTCGCCAGCAACCGCAGCAAGCCCGCCAACAACCGCAACAGGCCCACCAACAACCACAGCAGGCCCGTCAACAACCACAACAAGCTCGTCCACAACCACAACAAGCTCGTCCACAACCACAACAAGCCCGCCAACAACCACAGCAGGCCCGTCAACAACCACAACAGGCCCGTCAACAACCGCAACAATTCCACCAGCAACCACAACAGGCTCGTCCCCAACCGCAGCAGGCCCGCCAACAACCACAGCAAACTCGCCAACAGCCTCAAGAGACCCATAGCGAAGGCCGGCCTGAAGGTGGTGGCCATGAGCGCCGTTAAGTAGACTAACCCAGAAAAATCTGGAGAGTAAAGAAGGCCCGATTGTCCGGGCATGTTCTAATAGTTGTCAATTAAACGAATGCCTGAATTCCAGAGGCGAAAGATTGGTTTTCGTCTTGAATAATTTGCTGAATGACTGCGAATGCTCAAAGCCCAGTTCATAAGCAATTTCACTTACCGATAGATCTGTTGCGGACAATTTTTCTTTTGCTTTTTCTATCAGTTTATCGTGTATGTGTTGTTGGGTGCTTTGACCCGTCAATACTTTTAGCAACACGCTCAAATAGTTAGGCGACACGTTCAACGCCCCGGCAACGTACTGAACAGTTGGCAACCCTTTTTTTGCTACAGTATCGCCGTTAAAATATTCACTGAGAATATCTTCCATACGGTCCAGTATCTTATGGTTTGAAATCTTGCGGGTTATAAATTGGCGTTGATAAAACCGTTCAGAATAAGTGAGCAATAATTCCAGGTGGGCAATAATTACATCCTGGCTGAATTTATCAATGTTGGAATGATATTCCTGTCCTATGTTCTGCATAATGCCTACAATGGTTTTTTCCTCCTTATCTGAAAGAAACAAGGCCTCATGTACCGAGTAGTCGAAATATTCGTATTGTTTTATTTTTTTTGCTAAAGGTGTTTTCCACAAGAAATCGGGATGGACAAGCAATATCCATCCCGACCGTTTTAACGGTACACCAGGTTCAGCCTCAATCCCAAAAACCTGGCCGGGTGCAATAAAAAACATAACGCCTTCGTCAAAATCATATTGCTGCTGGCCATATTTTATTTTGGCATTGAAATCCCTTTTTAGTGAAATAGAATAAAAATCAAACACCATGCTTACCGGCTCATTGCCGGGGGGATGCTCAATGGATTCCAGGCTTATCACGCTCACCAATGGATGCTCCGGCTTAGGCAACCCCATCACCTGGTGATATTCACTGATTGTTTTAATCCTGTGCAGTTGTATGTTTGCCATTATAAAATTTCTTTGTTGTGAGGCCCGGAAACCTATGGATTCAACCTGTTGTAATATTCCATTATCGACTCATTATTTGCTGTTGCCCTTGATTCGCTGGTGCCGAATGTCAGCTCTGTTTTACCCGCTTTCATTTGTTCAAAAACGGCAGCTACAAAGTCACTAACAGACGGATGGCTATTGTGAATACCTTTTCCTCCAAGGTCGGTATTTAAAGCCGGGGGTATCATTTCGATGACTTCAACATTTGATGATTTCAACTGATGCCTTAGGGACAAAGTGAACGAGCGCATAAAAGCTTTTGTGCCACAATAAACCGGCACTTTTGAGAACGGTACAAATGCCAAACCTGAAGTAACATTAATAATAGTGTCTAACGATTTCAATTTGGAAAACAACGATGTTAAATGAATGGGCGCTAGGATATTGATGGCAATTTCGTCATTGGCTTTTTGGAAGAAACTATCGTCGGAAACATTCATCCAATGTTGAACTCCCGCATTGTTCACCAATACATTCAGATCGCTATGGTTTTCGGCAA
>Ga0206890_1247_pt1 | contig 15197 bp, 15 predicted proteins | sample Alteio_BWOrgHeat_58_FD_152960 | JGI IMG/M metagenome (GOLD analysis project Ga0206890, IMG submission 152960) | Enriched cells from forest soil in Barre Woods Harvard Forest LTER site, Petersham, Massachusetts, United States - Alteio_BWOrgHeat_Nextera6 ... | reverse complement strand
AACGCAATAACTGCCTTGCCTTCCAGCATTTTTTCCTGGAGGTAGCTTGGCGAACGTTTGGCGATGCCGGTGCCACGGGCTTTCGCCGACTCCTCCATTTCTTTGCAAATTTCTTCTGCAAACGCAAGATGACTATCATCTGCAACAATCACTTTAAAATCCTGGGACATTATTTTTAAAGACGTTTAATGAGTGTAAAGAAAAAACCATGCCGGATTGCACGGGCTTTATATAGACAAATGTTAAGATTCAGAGTTTAATCCTGATCTTAGCAACTGCCACTCAACGTCTGACCCAAAAGGAAACATGCTTGTATGAAAAAACTGTTCGCTCGGGAACAGCAAAAAAACCTGTACCGGAGTGCGGGAGCACCTCTGTATGAGCCGGCAGTAACCAAAAGGTTTTTTTCATCTCTTATTTTATTAGAAATTTTTAGGGGGACGAAGATAAGAATATTTTCATCGCACGGAAACTTTTTTTGATAAAATTTCCCATAACGACGTGTTAAATTTTAATTTTTTTTTGTTCTATCTTGTGAAACAGCTCGGTTGGAAAAGTACAAATTAAATCTACTCAACTAAAATAATTGGAAATATGGACTTCAAAAGGTTATCATCACCGGTAGCGGATATAAAAAGCCATTATGATGTCGTGGTCATAGGTTCGGGATATGGAGCGAGTATTGCCGCATCGCGCATGTCGAGGGCAGGGAAAAAAGTAGCTATGCTGGAGCAGGGCAAGGAATTTATTCCCGGCGAATATCCACGCACATTGGCTGAGGCTGATAGAGAGATGCAGGTGAATACACCCAAGGAGCATATCGGCTCAAATACCGGTTTATATGATTTTCATGTGAATGAAGACATTAGCGTGTTCAAGGGATGCGGCCTTGGCGGCACTTCGTTAGTTAATGCCAATGTTGCCCTGCCACCGGAAGAAAGGGTGATGGAGAGTGATCGTTGGCCTGCTGCGTTCAGGGCTGATATGCCATTGTTCAAAAGGAACCTGGACCGCGCGTGGAATATGCTGCAGCCAAATCCTTTCCCGGAGGGACAGAATGGTTATGGCAAGCTGCCCAAGTCTGAAGCAATGAAAAAATCAGCTGCTGGTATGGGGGCCCCTTTCCGCTACACAGACATCAATGTGCATTTTGAAGATAAGGTGAACTCCGCCGGGGTGCAGCAATATAAATGCTCCTGCTGCGGCGATTGTATGACCGGCTGCAATTATGGCGCCAAGAATACAACCATTATGAACTATATACCGGACGCCAGAAACCATGGTGCGGAAATTTTCACTATGGTGGCAGTATCGCATGTGTCTAAAAGCGATAATGGCATGTGGGTGGTGCATTATAAAATACAAAACGCTGAAAGTGAGAAGTTCAACGCCCCCGATTTGTTTGTAACTGCCGATATGGTGATGCTTGGCGCAGGTTCACTCGGCAGCACAGAGATATTGCTTCGCTCAAAAGCCAATGGGCTAAATGTGTCTGATATGACAGGAGCTGGATTTACGGGCAATGGAGATGTGCTTGGATTTTCATACAACAGCGACGTAGAGATCAATACTGTAGGGTTTGGCACACATAAACCGGGAGAAATAGCGCCTGTAGGGCCTTGCATCACTTCTGTAATAGATCTTAGAAACCAGCCGGTGTTGGAAGACGGAATGGTGATAGAAGATGGCAATGTGCCGGGGCCGATGGCAAGCATTGCATCGGGTACATTCCTCGGCATAGCCGACACATTTGGCGAAGGGAATAAGAGCTTTATAGAAACGACAAAGGAAAAAACGCTGGAATTGTTAGGCTCATTGGATGGCGCTTATCACGGGCCCATGAATAAAACGCAGGCATTCCTGGTGATGACCCATGATAACGGCAACGGCCGGATGCTGCTGGAGAACGACCGCCTGAAAATTGAATGGCCGGGCGTGGGCAAGGAGCCAATCTTTGAAAAAGTAGACGCCAATCTTAAAAAAGCGACAGCGGCCATAGGTGGCACTTATGTACCTAATCCCGCATGGACAAAACTCATGAACTATAGCCTGGCAACTGTGCATCCGCTTGGGGGCTGCATGATGGCCGATTATGCAACAGGCGGTGTGGTAAACCATAAAGGAGAAGTATTTAGCGGCGCCAGCGGTACGGATGTACATAAAGGCCTGTATGTATGCGATGGCGCTGTGATACCCCTGCCGTTAGGCGTTAATCCGCTCATCACTATTTCCGCGGTTGCTGAACGGACTTGTGAGCTGATTGCACAGGACCAGGGGTTGACCATCAATTATGATTATACGGCGTTTAACCAGGGCGATGCGTCAACGATAAAGCCTGGTGTTCAGTTTACAGAAACCATGAAGGGATTTTGGAGCGCCAGTGAAAAAGATGATTTTCAGAAAGGAGCTGATGCCGGGAAAGCAAGCGGTTCGTCACTTGAATTTACACTGACCATGATCTCTGATAACGTGGATGAGATTGTAAAAACAACAGGCCATACGGCAGCCCTGGCCGGTGTCGTAGAGGCACCTGCACTCTCCTCTAAACCTCTTACCATCAGCGATGGAGTATTCAATCTTTTTGTGGATGATACCACTGCGGCAGCACCTACCAAGCTAATGAAGTACAGCATGGTGATGAATACCGAGGAGGGCAAACAATACTTTTTCTACGGTTACAAAGTAGTTTGCGATACTGATGGCCTCGATAAGTTATGGAAAGACACCTCTACCCTATTTATAACTATCCATGATGGCCCCGATGAGCAATCGCCAGTACTTGGTAAAGGAATATTGGTCATAGAAATGAAGGATTTTATGACTCAAATGACCACAATGAAGGCGCTGAATGTATCATCAACAGTTCGGCAGTTGGAGGTGATGACAGAGTTCGGGAAATATTTTTCCGGGGCGCTGTTCGAAATTTATATCAAAGATAAACTGAGCGCAAAAATATGACCTTACACGGAGCACTCACTATAATTCTGAATATTAAACCGGGAATGAAGCCGCAATTGGCCGGCAAGTTGCAGGCTATTGATAATGATGTGAATAATAATTCAGTCATTCCTTTTAGTAAGATCGGCAGTATTCACTTCGCGCGCTTTGTGTTATGTGATGGAGATCCCACTGTGCCGGGCCCGCCCATCCTGGACAGGCTGGTGTTTACAACTAATTATGATCTGCCCCTGGATAGCCATATTAATGATCTGCTGCAAAATGCAGGCCGAGGTTTGTGGGATATTTTCAGCATGTGCGATGATTTTATTTCGGGAACTTATGATGCTGACAAGCTGGCTGCCTTTCTCCGGGCGAACGACAATAAACCGGCTACTTTTTATGTGGGTGTAGGCAACAGGTCGGTATCGCTTATCAGGCAGGAAAACCTATTGAGGAATGAAGTGGAAACCTATCTCGACGCGAACAGGAACAGCTTAGCTAATAAGAGCGCAACAGATATACGTGCAGCTATCGTTGATCATGTTTTTTCCCAGCCGGGATTTGAATGGACAAAGACCCCGGAGCCGGGAGCCACCGCCAACTGGGAGCTATCGAGGGACCTGAAGCTTGCGGGCATTATTTTGCTTTTGTTGCTGTTTTCCCCTATTGTCATCCCATTTGTTATTATCTGGTGGCTGATGATGTGGTGTATAGAGATGAGTGAAAAAGATGTGCACTGCCCGCTGGATTATGATCACATCAGGCCGCTCATAGAAAGAGAAACTGCCATTGTGCAGACACAGTTTTCCGCGGTTGGCGTTGTAAAACCCGGCTGGGTGAGATACCAGACAATGATGTTCCTGCTGCGCATGACGGATTTTCTTGCTCCTTATTTATTTACCAAGGGAAGGCTCTCCGGCATACCTACTGTGCATTTTGCCCGCTGGCTGATCGTGAGCGAGGGGAGGCAAATGATTTTTTTGAGCAATTTTGATGGCAATTCAGAAGGCTACCTGAGAGACTTCATCAATATTGCCGCAAAGCAGTTGACGCTTATGTTCACGCATACCGTAGGGTATCCTAAAACAAGGCTAATGCTTCTAGGCGGCGCGAAGGACGCGAAAGGATTTATGGAATGGGCAAGAGCAAAACAGGTGATCACCAATGTGTGGTACTCCGCTAACCCGGGTGTTTCGGTAAAAAACATTTTTAACAATGCTAACATACGCAACGGTTTATACGGGAACATGAGTGAGAACGAGGCCCGCAAATGGTTGAAACTATTATAAGATCATGGAACAAATAGAATTAAAAGATGTACAGGGTTTAATAATAAGAGGTTACTCGGGGCTGCGTTCTGCTTACTTTGTTTTGGCGAAAATAACAGATGCGGGCCGGTTCAAGATATGGCTGGGCCATCATGTTCACGAATTTACTCCCGGGGACATTCGGCCAAAAAGCACGGCTATCAATATCGCTTTTACTTTTTCAGGGCTGAAGGTTATGGGCTTGAATCAAGGCAATCTCGGCACATTTCCCCTGGAGTTTGCGGATGGCATGACTGCCCCATATAAACAGGCGATGCTGGGAGACTTTGGCAACAGCGATCCGGCAAACTGGGAATGGGGGCAAAAGGCCGATGATAATACCCATATTCTGTTGATGCTTTATGCGGTGGACGCTGATTCGCTCAATAGCCTTTATACCGGGCTCAAAGAACAAATGGATACCAATGGATTCACTGAATGGAGATTGATGGACACTACTGAACTAATCAAACGCAAAGAGCATTTTGGTTTTCATGACGGCATTGCCCAACCTACTATAAAGGGATTAAACAGATCAGATGACGATTCAAATTGCGTGGCAGCAGGCGAATTCATCCTCGGTTATAAGAATGAATACGAGCAGGATAATTATAGCCCCATGGTAGATGCCGGGATGGACAAAGCCAATGTGCTGCCTGCATCAACGCAGGCGCCGGGAATGAAGGACCTTGGGAAAAATGGCACCTACCTTGTATTCAGGCAATTAGAGCAGGACGTGGAAGGCTTCTGGAAATATATGGAAAGCAAAACGCTGGCGCCCGACGGCAATTGCGATACACAACAAATGATAGGTCTTGCCAGCAAGGTAGTCGGGCGCTGGCCCAGCGGAACGCCTGTGGTACTGGCTCCTGAAAAAGATATTCCTGAACTGGATGATAAAAATAAATTCGAGTACCGGAATAGCGATAGCGATGGGTTGAAATGCCCTTTTGCCGCTCATATACGGCGCACCAATCCACGCGATTCGATAGACACGGCAAAAAGTACTTCCATACAAATAGTCAAGAGGCACCGCGTATTGAGAAGGGGCAGGTCGTATGGCCCACCGGTTGCCACATCAATGGAGCCTATGGATATTATTAATGCCAGCGATAAATCAGGCAAAAGGGGCCTGCACTTTATTTGCATCAATACCAACCTCGCTTTGCAATTTGAATTCATACAGAACTTCTGGGTCAATAACCCAAAATTCGGCGGACTGTATGACGAGCGCGATCCGTTGATAGGCAACGACAGCAACCCGCAGGAAACCAGGCGCACAGGTACGTTTAGCGTGGAGGAGGATCTCGTCCGCAAGCGCTTTACGGATGTGCCGGAGTTTGTGACCGTAAAAGGCGGAGCGTATTTCTTTTTGCCGGGTATCAAGGCCTTAACCTTTTTAGCTTCTATATAATATGCGACCTGAACTAGGAAAAGAATATCCCGAAGCTGACGAGGAGCAAATTACCCTTGCTATTATTGCTGCCATCAGGCGAAACCTGGAGCGAATATATAAAAGCGGGCATATAAACCGGCAGTTTCATGCCAAGATGCACGCCTGCATAAAGGGTACATTTACGGTTGACCCGTCGTTGCCAGCTGATTACCAGGCGGGCACATTTATAGCGGGCAAAAAATATGACTGCTGGGCACGCCTCTCCAATGGCAACTCCAGGGTACAGGATGACAGAAAAGCCGATGTACGGGGCTTTGCTATGAAGCTGGTGGGTGTGGACGGCCCGCAAATGGTTAATGATATATCTATGCCGGGTTCGCATGACCTGTTGTTAGTGAGCTATCCGACGCTGATGGCAGCAACGTTGAAAGATTTCAGGAAAAGCATTGACGCTATATGTAATGGCCTGTCTGGCCTGGTACTGTTTTCTATCAACCCCACTAACTGGGCTATCCTTGCGCGCATACTTGTATCTATGAAGAAGCACACCAACTTATTTGCTATTCCTTACTGGAGCGTATCACCGTACAGGTTCGGCGCCGATGGGAAGGCGATAAAATATAAGCTGGTTCCCACCACCCAAAACCTTGTTCAGCCGTTGCAAAAAAGCCCCGGATTTTTGCAAGAGACTATCGTAGCTGATATTGCAAAACAGGACATTACATTTGACCTGATGGTACAATTCCAGGAAGATGCCGTGCGTGATAGTATAGAGGATCCGACTAAGGAATGGAAATCACCTTTTCATAAAATCGGGAAGCTGGTTTTGCCGCAGCAGCAATTTGTGCCGCAGGCCACGCAACAATTTGGTGATAACCTTACTTACAGCCCATGGCATTGCAGTGAAGCACACAGGCCAATGGGCAGCGTGAACAAAGCCCGGCAGGCTGTGTATGATGCTATTTCAAAATTCAGGGTTGAGCACAACCTCACGGCAAAATGACACTCACTAAAAACACAATTATATGACCTCAAAAAAATGGCTTATCGGTTTTATTGCGTTGAATTCCATCATCCAGTTCTCATTGATGGTGATGCTTTGGACCAGCCTGCCCGCAGTGCTTGATTATCTGAAAGTGCAGAATTGCGATGGCGCGCACATCTTTGAATCGTATTTTATTTCCGCCATTATGATCATCGCCCCCGCAGGTTTCCTTGCCATTAGCTGGCTGAATAAAAATAAGAATGAGGGCATTGTGCTGGCGAGGTTTATTGGTATTACTATGACCATTGCCGCTATTAATGTTGGCCTATCCCTCCACAGGATTGACCTGGCCGGCATGGATCTTGCCAGGGGTATTCCAATTACGATCCTTGCTTTTATGCAGAAGACCAGCTAATCATCGAAAAAGAAGCTATAGTTGCCATTTTTGTCGGACTCCCCGGTATTAAAACTCTCCATTTTATATGCATTATAGCCTTATAAAATAAACTAATTGCAAAAAATAGAAGTACATACATACATTTACAGTATGAAACTGGAAGACGCTATAAAATCTTCGAAATTTGCAGACGAGAAGCATAAGGCAGTAATCAATATACTATATACAGCGTGGTGGCTGAAAAACAGTTTCAGCGCCGCTATTAAGAAAGAGGACATTACAGTGGAGCAGTATAATGTAATGCGCATACTAAAAGGCAAGCACCCTGAGGCCATGTGCGTGAAAGATATTGGCAGCCGCATCATAGAGAAAAACTCGAACGTGCCGCGCATCATAGACCGGCTGGTTTTGAAAACACTGGCGCACCGAACCCCGTCTAAAGCCGATAAAAGGGAAACATTAGTGTCGCTGACAGAAAAGGGCTTGAAAATTTTACAGAGAGCTACTGTAGTAATGGACCAGGTGCAAAATGATGCGGGGCTGGACGAGAAAGAAGCAACACAGCTGAATGAGCTGCTAGAAAAAATGAGAAAAAACCTTAACGGAGAGGAACAATAAAATAATATTCACCAACAAAAAACAAAAAACATGGAAACAACAAAATGGGCGCTGGATCCCTCACATTCAGAATTGCAGTTTAAAGTAAAGCACATGATGATCAGCAGTGTGACCGGGCATTTTCACAAATTTACCGCTTCGGTGGAAACCGAAGGAGATGACCTGACAACAGCCAAGGTTCATTTCGCTGCTGATGTGGATTCAATCTCCACAAACAACAAGCAGCGGGAAGCGCACTTGAAATCGGCCGACTTCTTCGACGCCGACAACCATTCGCAGATCACATTTGAGGGCACGAAAATGGAAAAACACAGTGAAGAGAAATACAAGCTTTATGGCAACCTGACCATGCGGGGCCATACCCATCCTGTAACGCTGGATGTGGAATATGGCGGCACTATTAAAGACCCATACGGCTTAACCCGTTGCGGCTTTACAATAGATGGAAAGATAAACCGTAAAGACTACGGGCTTACCTGGAATGCGCTTACCGAAACGGGGGGCATGATGGTGAGTGATGAAGTGAAGATCCACTCTAATGTAGAGTTTACGAAGAGCTAGGGAAGGATGAAAAAATAGGTAGAAATGCCGTCGGTAGACCTCCGGGGTTGTCAGACGGGCGTTTCATAAAGTGTATCCCACATGGTAGAGGCGCAATGCATTGCGTCTCTACTTAACACGGATCGAGCTCACGTTATTTTAAGTGCTTGACATATTTAGCTGTTAAAACAATATTTTTGCGGCCAACCAAACACACGATACTTGCGTCCAGCCACTTCGTTTTTACTCAAAAACAAAGCCCTTGATTATCCATTATTCAGGAAATTTCTGATTGTCAGGTTCAGCGTCATTATGGCGCTGAACATGCAATCTGCAATTGTAAGCTATTATGTCTATACACTCACCCACGATAAGCTGGCGTTGGGTATGCTGGGACTGTGGGAAGTAATCCCTGCCATCGGGTTCTCATTATTTTCCGGCCATTATGTGGATCTAAAGGAAAAGAAAACTTTAATAATGCAGTGTATCGCAGGCTATATACTGTTGTCCGTTTTCTTTGTTTTTCTTGCCTGGCCTCATATACAGGACCACTTATCCAGGCATAATATAGTCTGGCTTATTTATGTGGGTATTTTTATAGGCGGCGCTTTAAGGGCATTTCTTGGCCCGTCTTCTTTTGCACTTCAAGGGATGCTGGTGCCGCGGGAACTGTATGCAAATGCTACTACCTGGAGCAGCACATCGTGGCAAATAGGGGCAGTTATAGGACCGTTATTCGGCGGCTTTATGATTGCCATCGCGGGCTTCCACTTAAGCCTGGTATGTGTTGGGGTTGTGGAGCTTGTATCCCTCGTAGCTATTGTGCAGATACCCAAGCAGGCCATACTAAAAAAAGAGAAAGAGCCGGTCATTAAAAGTCTTGGGGAAGGCCTTAAATTTGTTTTTCGCACCCAACTGATATTGGCTGCTTTATCACTTGATATGTTTGCTGTGCTATTTGGGGGGGCTGTGGCGTTGCTGCCCGTGTATGCTCTTGACATACTTAACGTTGGGGAAATAGGTTTTGGCTGGATGCGCGCTGCACCGGGCATCGGCTCAGTAATGGCATTGTTTATTTTGTCGTTTGTCCCGTTAAAAAATAAGCCGGGTATTAAGTTGATGTTATGTATTGCCGGATTTGGCGTCACTACCATTATTTTTGGATATTGCGGATGGTTTGGAATAGATAAAATTGGCAGTGTATTTGGTTTTGGTATTTCATGGGGATTTATTGTCGCGTTTGCGATGTTGCTGTTCGGAGGCATGTTTGACGCGGTGAGCGTGGTGATACGGGGCACGATATTACAACTATATACACCCGACAGCATGCGGGGAAGAGTAGCAGCGGTAAATACAATGTTCATCAGCTCCTCAAATGAACTTGGGGCCATGGAAAGCGGCATCACCGCTAAATGGATAGGCACGGTACCCGCCGTTGTTTTTGGCGGATGTATGACTTTGGTGGTGGTGGGTATCACTTACTTTGGCGCGCCAATGCTGAGAGCGCTAAATATTGATGTGGCTGCAAGAGAAAAGAAAGATTAGGGGAAAAAATTGTCATCTTCACTTATATCATAGGGATCCCTAATTGTCTGCAAATTTTTTTACACATCAGGTTATCCAATTCCTGGTGCCTGCCTACAGACGATTGTTTCCCATTTGTTTTGTTGCGGTATATGGAATGGCTATTGCCTTCTCTAAGCAATTCGCAGTCATAAGCTTTGAGATGCTTTATGAGATCAATTCTTTTCATCAGGCAAGAATAAGATCTTCGCGGATAATGACCTTCCCTTCATATTCCTGGTCTGTTAATTCTTTCTGTGTTTCAAGATACAGGTATAAGGCGTCAAGCAGGTTAGCTTTGAGCTCATCAACTGTTTTTCCCTGGGATATGACTGCCGGTATTTCTTCTATCTGGCCAACAAGCCAGCCATTTTCCCCATGCTCAATCACCGCTGTTAATTTCATATCAAAACGATTTATTTCAAAGATAAGATTTTTTTTGTCCTGCATTACGGCTATCTCCATTCGTGGCAATTCAAAACGCATTAGTAGCGCAATATCATTAAGTTAAAAAATGACCCAGAAAAGGTCGCATGTTTATAGTAAAATGTAATAAATAATGGGCTCGATGCCGAAGGTATCGCATGTTAATAGGCTGAATAAAGTCCTCAATCCTGCGAAACATAATATGCCCCGGGGCTATCTGTTTGGAGCTCGCAAAAATCAAAAAACATGTTATTGCCCCATCGCGGGCTACCCCATTCGCGGCAAAAGTTTAATGCATACCGGGAGCCGAAACTTACCTTTGAAAGCGCACCTAACGTAAAGGAAAAGGTAACCGACCCATCACCCACCCAAGCTTCTCAACTTCTTAACTTCTCAACTTCTTAATACAAACAATAATCCACCAAAACCCTGTTACGGAAAAACAGGCGGAGCACATTGTGTGCATAGGCATAGTGCATTTCCTGTGTAGCTTTTTTAATGGTCATATCTTTTGGGGTACCTAAAATTTTAAGCGCCTGCAATATATCAGTAACGCCCGATGTTAGCTTAGCTTGTAGCCTGCTGTCAAAAACATCTTTCTTAACGAGATCGCTGGTGAAGGAAAATTTTTGCAGTAGTGATGTTTTCATGTCCCAACAGATCTCCAGCTTTGCGTCTCCATGTGTATAGTACCACACCGTCTTTTTTTTGGTGACCTCTATGTTTGATGGTTTTCCAAGGAGGGACGTAACCTTACTTTGGGTTGCTGTTTCAGGGGTTAGATTCACCAGGGAAAGCAGTTCATCAGAGCTATTATCTATGGCGAAGCCGATAGTATTAAAGACAAATAAAATGGCCAGCATCAAAAACATCACTTTTTTCATAAACACACAGTTAGCAACATTCATTTATTCATTATTTATAATGTACTTTTCTAAATTTAGCATTTATTTTCTTACCGACACCAATTGCTTTACCGGCATAATGAAAAAATAACAATCTTTTTCCCCGATAGTATTTGATATCTGAACATATCGACCGATTCTGAAAATTCTGTACAAACCAGCCACTATGTTATTAAGACAAAAACTGTACCATTTTAAATTGCATCATATACCCGGCTAATAATTGCCCCCTGATATCACCCTAATTCAACAATCATAAAGGCCATAATATGCCATTAACACACTATTTTTATGCTTTCTAATTATTTATCATGCGCACAACTTTATGGCTTTTCATAGTCTTATGCACCACTCAAATTGTATTTGCACAAGGTGGGAAACAGATAACAATGGATGACCTGTGGAAGAATAATACCTTTAAAATAAAGGACGTTCCGGGCTTCAATGCCATGAAGGATGGGACTCATTATACACAGATAGACCGGAGCGGCAAGCACGTGTACATAGGTGTTTATGACCTGCAAACGGGAAAACCGGAGCGCACTTTGTTTGACAACGAGGTACAGAAATTTGGCGGCAGTGAACTGGCCATTGATGGCTACGTTTTTAGCAAGGATGAACAAAAAATGCTGCTGCTTACCGAAAGTGAAAATATTTATCGCCATTCTGTTTTGCAACGCGTATATGTTTATGACGTTGCAACAGGAAACACCAAATTACTGGATTATGATAAAGTGCTACATGCTACCTTTTCACCCGACGGCCAGAAAGTAGCTTTTGTAAAGAATAACAACCTCTACTATAAAGATCTTCAAAAAGACATTGTGGTGCCTGTGACCACAGACGGTGAAAAGAATAAAATCATCAATGGTAATTGCGACTGGGTATATGAAGAAGAGTTTGCCTTCACAAGGGCATTTGAATGGTCGGCAGACGGCCGTTACCTGGCTTATTATCATTTTGATGAAAGCATGGTACCTGAATACACAATAGCAAAATACACCGGCCTATACCCGGAACAATATACCTACAAATACCCCAAGGCAGGCGAACGGAATTCCATAGTGCAAATCAGGATTTATGATGTGCAAAAAAAGCTGACGATAAATGCGAACACCGGTAAAGAAACAGACCAATATATACCGCGCATTAAATGGACAGAAGACACTTCAAAGCTCTGTATATACCGCATGAACCGTCTGCAGAATAAACTGGAATTACTGCTCACTGATGCGACAGACGGAGCTGCCAGCGTCATCTATACAGAGAAAAATAAATGGTATATCAACATCAATGATGAAATAACCTTTCTGCCGGATCGCCACTCTCTGATACTAAGCAGTGAACGGGATGGGTATTCCCATTTATATCACTGGGATTGGCATAACGAGAAATTAACTGATATTACCGAAGGGAACTATGATGTAGATGCGCTCATAGGCGTGGATATACCGCGCAAGCTGGTGTATTATACATCTGCCGAGACATCACCGTTAGAACGCAAACTTTACGTAGTAAGTTGGACGCGCGCAAACAAAAAATGCCTTACCCCTGAGAAAGGCACGCATGGCATAACGCCTTGTCAAGGGTATAATTTCTTCCTTGACAAATTTTCCCAGCTCAATAAAGTACCTGTTTACTACCTGCGCAACGCAAAAGGTGAAATTATACGTACGCTTGAGGACAACAAATTACTTGAGGCGAAGATGAAAGAATATTCGCTGGGAAATATTCATTTTATGAAAATAAAGGGTACTGATGCAACACTTAATGCATGGATCATTACCCCGCCGGGTTTCGACTGTACAAAAAAATATCCGGTACTTATGTACCAGTATAGCGGGCCGGGATCACAGGAAGTTGGAGACAGGTTCCCGATTGGTAATTTTTTCTGGCACCAGATGCTGGCGGAGAAAGGCTATATAATAGTGTGTGCAGATGGAACGGGAACAGGGTACAGAGGCGAGGCGTTCAGGAAAAAAACTTACCTGCAACTTGGCATGTACGAGAGCGATGATCAGATAGCCGTGGCTAAAAACCTGGGCAAACTTGCTTATGTGGACAAAGACCGGATAGGGATATGGGGCTGGAGCTATGGCGGATTTATGAGCAGTACCTGCATACTGAAAGGCAATGATGTTTTTAAAACAGCCGTGGCAGTGGCCCCGGTTACCAACTGGCGCTATTACGATAATATTTACACAGAGCGCTACATGCGCACCCCGCAGGAAAACCAGGCGGGCTATGATAACAACGCGCCGGATAAAATGGCGGACAAACTAAAAGGAAATTTCTTATTCGTTCACGGCACTGCCGATGATAATGTGCATTTTCAAAACTCCGTGATGCTCAATGCCGCCCTTATCAATGCCAACAAACAATTTGAGTGCGAGTTCTACCCGGATAAAAACCACGGCATCTCCGGCGGCAATACCCGCTATCAGTTATATACCCGCATGACTGATTTTATTATGAAGAACTTGTAAGCCCAACCCCTAAAGGAATTTTCCCATGTGAATAAAAACAAAAATGAGATAAGCCTTCGCGGGCACACGAGGCGGGACTTACACTCATTTTTAACACGGTATATTTTGCCGGCATATGCCGAGGATATACTTTTAACGCGTTAATGGCCAAATCACAAATGAATTTCTATAAATTACCCATTGTGCGCATTGTCTTCAGGAGGGCGCATAGGGTAATTCTTCCGGGGTTAAAAGGCGCATCGCTATATGAAGTAGGAAAGTTTTTTACCAGGGAATTGAAAACATTAAAGTTGCAGGAACGCGCGGCGGCCGTCACTTATAACTTCCTGATGGCGATGCCTCCTACATTTTTGTTCTTGCTTTCCCTTGTGCCTTACCTGCCGCTAAGGAATGTGGAACAAACCATACTGAGTACCATAAAACTGTTATCACCCAACCATAATATCTATAACAGTGTGAGTAATATTGTGAGCGACTTTATGACAAAACAACATCACGATGTTCTTTCTTACGGCATTATACTGGTACTCTTCTTTTCTTCAAATGGTATCATGGGCCTGATGCGCAGTTTCGACAAAAGCCTTCCTTTATATGTGGAGCGCACAGGCATACAACGCAGGTGGGCAGCGGTGAAACTTACCATCATGGTCATCGGCATAGTCATTTTAGGCCTTGCTGTTCTTATTGCGCAGAGCCGGGACCTAAACCCTTTTATCAATAAGATATTTCATAGTGTGCTTGTGGTGAAGATGGTTAGCTTTGTTATTCTCGGGCTGCTCGTTTTTGTCACTATATCCCTTATTTACACCTTTGGCCCTTCGCTGAAACATAAATTCAAATTCGTCTCCGCTGGGTCTGTCATGGCTACTCTTGCATCTATTTTGGCCACTTCGATCTTTTTCTTTCTTGTAAACCACCTGATCAACTATAATAAGATTTACGGCTCTATAGGCACACTCATCGCATTCATGGTTTGGGTGTGGCTAAATACTATCATCATTTTACTTGGGTATGAGCTTAACGTTAGCTTACTGCTTGGTAAATTGTCTCATGAAGAAGATGATGAGTTTTTGTAAAAAACAGGAGCCGATATTTTTCATTAACTTTACAAAAGCAGTATTATGACAACCTCGGTAATGAGAGCGCAGTTGATAGCATATCTTGCTGACGCGGATGACAAAAAAATAATGGGGCTGTATGCGTTGCTGGAAGAAAGCATACAGGAAAAAACTTCTTCGGCGCTAACTAAAGAACAAATCAGTTTTTTAAATGAAGAACGTAAAAAACATCTGAACGAGGAAAGCATATCGCGTTCCTGGGAAGAAGTGAAAGATTTGATCAGGCAAAGAAAAGCTTCATAATGTTCAGGTTGGTTATTAACAAGCTATATTCTTGCGTAATGTAACTCCCTCTTAAAATCAAAAAAACTCTCGAGGCTGAGGTCTTCATCTATCTCCGGCCAATGGATACTTTCTGCAAAGGGGCCTATTTCATAATTATTCCTTTGTTCATTGGTTGCGCTGGCTAAACGCTGATACCACTGTAAAGGATTGCCTATAGTATGCCCGCTGTCGGTTACTATATAAATATTTTCTGAATCAAACCACACTTTTTCTATTTTCATATTGAACCAT
>Ga0206890_1246_pt1 | contig 15226 bp, 12 predicted proteins | sample Alteio_BWOrgHeat_58_FD_152960 | JGI IMG/M metagenome (GOLD analysis project Ga0206890, IMG submission 152960) | Enriched cells from forest soil in Barre Woods Harvard Forest LTER site, Petersham, Massachusetts, United States - Alteio_BWOrgHeat_Nextera6 ... | reverse complement strand
TAATTAGCGTTTGGGTGAGTGGTTGATTAAGTTGATTAGGCGAGTGGTTGTTTTAACTACTCTCTTAATCAACCAAATCAACCACTTAACTTCTTCGCTCAAAAACTAACTCCTGCTCTCCTTGTTTCCATATCGCTTCGCCTAAGGCTTTAAGCAGGTGCATATCTTCATCAACAACTTTGGCAAATATGTTGCAGCAATCCAGCCCCCGGCCCTCGCCATAATAAATACCCATACAGTTTGATGTTTTTGCGCGTGCAGGTTTTAAAGGGCCATATACAACCTCGCCCGGCACGGTAAAAACCGAAGCATTTTCCTGTATTATGTCTAACTCGGGTGCATTATCTATCCAGATCTCTTGTCCCGATACCCTGGCGTGGATAAATGTGCGTGTAAAAGGTAATAAAGCGTCAAACGCTTTTGCAGTTATAGGGGCATCGTCAAGGTAATACCTGAAACGGATGATCTTGCCATCTGAAGTTTTTAGGATGAAGCCGGGCACGGTCGCAAATTTAATATTAACGTGTTTAGCGATTGAAAAATAGAAAATATAGCAAAATGAGAAAGAAAAAAGGGAGGGTTGTGCGATTCGCCTCTTGAGAGGGGTGTAGGGGTGTGTTATTCCAATCGCTTAAATAACACACCCCTGCCACCACTTAGCCAAACGCGCCCCCTCCCAAGAGGGGAATTCATATTTGCTTTATTTTTAAATAGTTAATGTTTTAATTTTAAAAAACCCAATCAACCCCTACTTAGGGATAACAAACCAAAAAGTTGAGCCTTTTCCTTCTTCACTTTCAATATTGATATGGCCATGGTGTTGCCTTACAATTTCGGACGATATATACAAGCCCAAACCTAACCCGGCATATCTTTGTGAGGAATCATCAACCCGGTAAAAGCGGTCGAACAAATATTGCTGTTTAATTTTGGGTATGCCTATGCCAAAATCAGTCACCGCAATTTTAACACCATCGTCTGAATTAGTTACTTTAATAATGACCTTTTCAGCTCCCGGCGAGTACTTGATAGCGTTAGAAAGCAGGTTTACCAAAACCTGTTCAAGGCGGTTTTTATCCGCATGAATTTCAATATTGGTTTCTCCTTCTATCAGCAACTGATGTTTTTCGGCCTGCGCAAAACCTATTTGTACCTGGTTTGCCGCCGGTTGCTGGCGTTGCGCGTAACGCTGGCGCCTGTGGCGCGGTGCATTCGGGTCGTGATATTGTGCGCTAACCGAACCTGCAAACAATAAGAAAAGAACTAATAAATGGATTTTTTTCATGATAAATAGTTTTTATATAATACACATAAGAGTAAAACTAAAAGCAAAGGTTTATTCGGCCTTTGCAATTTTTTATTAGTAATAGTAAAAACTATGCCACAAATGCGAGACTTACGAAGTTTTAAACGGCAACACGTTAAACGATGCCATTAAAAAAAACGAGCATTAGAGCAAACGCATTAAAAATAGCTTAAACCGTAAGACGGGGCGCCTACGGAGCCTAATTGATTGTTTGGTTTGTCTATAAACACGAAACTCCTCCGGAGTTAAAGCCTATTTGATAATCAATAGCCGGACTCCGGAGGAGTCGCGTGTTTATAGAAAACATTTAAAAGTGTTTTTAGGCTCCATGGGAGCCTCCTATCCCTATAGGTATCGGGATGAATTTGCACAGGCCATCAGATTACCCAAAACGAATTATTTTAATGCGTTTGCCTTGAAACAAACATTCATGAGTTAAACTTCGTAAGTCTTTTTTAGTATTATTGTTATAATGAAACGTTTATTCGCCAACCTAACCTTCCAGGTACTTGTAGCCATAGTTTTGGGTATAATAGCAGGGCTTTATTTTAAGTCATTTGCCCCAACCGCGCACATTATCAGCAATCTCTTTATCAGCTTAATTACGCTGCTGATTCCGTTCATCATATTTTTCACCATTGTATTGGGCATTGCGGGTATGAGTGATATGAAAAAGGTGGGCAGGGTAGGTGGTAAGGCATTACTTTATTTTGAAATAGTGACCACCTTTGCCCTCATCATTGGCGTAGCGGTAGCTAACCTGGTTAAGCCGGGCGAAGGGTTTGTAAACCACGCAACTGCCGACACTTCTAAACTGGCTGTTTACCAAAAGGCCGCTGCCGAAATGCATTGGGGCGATTTTATAACGCATATTGTGCCGGCCAATGCATTTGACGCTTTTGCCAAAGGCGATATTTTGCAGATACTGTTTTTTGCCATCCTGTTTGGGTTTGGGCTTAGCCGTATGGGCGATAGCGGGCAGACGATTATTGAACTTTTTGAAAAGCTATCAAAAGTATTTTTTAATATCATGCACATTGTAATGCGCGTTGCCCCCGTAGGCGCTTTTGGCGGTATGGCTTATACTATTGGCACTTATGGTATTAAAACACTGCAGCCATTGGCCATGCTTATGATATCGGTTTATATCACCATGATACTGTTCATATTTGTGGTGCTTAACGTTATATGCCGTTTGTATAAATTTAGCTTATGGGCGTATTTAAAGTACATCAGGGAAGAGATATTGATCGTGCTGGGCACGTCATCATCAGAGCCAGCGCTGCCTGCCATGATGGAGAAACTGGAAAAAATGGGCTGCTCCAGATCGGTAGTGGGTTTGGTGATACCTGCCGGCTATTCGTTTAATTTGGATGGCACTACCATTTACCTGTCTATGTCGGTCATATTTTTAGCGCAGGTGTTCCATATCCCGCTGTCGCTTGAGCAGCAACTGGTTATTATTGGTATTTTAATGATCACCTCAAAAGGCGCGGCAGGCGTAACCGGCAGCGGCTTTATTGTACTAACATCAACCCTTGCTGCCATAAAAGTAATACCCGTTGAAGGCGTTGCCATACTGCTGGGGGTTGATAGGTTTATGTCCGAAGCACGGGCCATAACCAATGTTATCGGTAATGGCATTGCTACCATAGTAATTGCCAAAAGCGAGAAAGAGTTTCACCCCGTGCCCGGAATAATGGTTGATTAGGTTGATTAAGTTAGGTAGTTGATTAGGTGATTAGCAAAAAACAACCATTCACCTAATCAACTTAATCCAACTCAATCAACCAAAACTTAAAACAAATAAGGTTTAATTCTATTTATAGCATTATGAGCTCAAAAATATTTTATGCGTATATCATCCTTGGGGTGTTGTTTACAGCAATTAGTATTTATATTTTAGTTAGGGGCAACACTATAGGGTACACCTATATTTATGATCCGATAATCGCCGTGTTCCTTTTTTACCGGGCGTACAGGGTTTACAAAACCAAACAAGACCAGGAATTGATGTAATTCATAACCCCTTTTATATTAAATGGTTATGTTAATTGTTATTAATTTCTTAACATAAAGATAATATTGAATTGATGTATTGATAATATATCTTTGAAGCAATAGCCAAACCATGAAAAAAACAAATGCGAAAACGGGGACCAAAGCCAACCGTACAAAAATTGAAGCCAGCCTTATAACCGAACTAAAAGCCATAACCGGTAAACTGGGCGAAGGAACAAAGAAACTTACCAAAAAGATAGAAAAGGGCTCGAAAAAATTAGCCAAAAAAATAGCTAAAGAAATTAAGGTTGCTGAACTTGCTGTAGTTAAGGAAGTTAAACCTGCTGTAAAAGCCGAAACTAAATCGGTAATGGATACGCCGGTTAAAAAGGCAGTAGCTGCACCGGCAAAGCCTGTAGTAAAAGCCGAAACCAAACCCGTAGCTAACACGCCGGCTAAAAAGGCAGCAGTTACACCAGCAAAGCCAGTAGCAATAGCGCCGGTAAGCGCAGCGAAGGCAAAGCCAGCAACAAAAAAATAATAGATTTATCATTGCAAGGCAGCCAAGGTTTAAAGCGGCAAGATTTGACAACTTTTTAAAAGTTGTCAAATCTAAAAACCCGCCAGCCGCCACGTTCCGCGCAATGACATAGTTTTTATTCAGGAAATACGCCCCACTATTTCTGCATCACCATAACCCCGTTCATTAGCAGGGTACTGCCGCTATCGGCTACAATATTATATACCTTTTGTACGCCACCCCCCTGTTCTGATTTTTGCAGAACCGTGTAAGTTTCATAGTTGCCCTTATCATTTAAACAAAGCACCTGTTGTCCAACAAGTATATCGCCCATTTTAAAATTGCCATCTTTGGTTAGCATGGGGTGATTAGGGGTGGCTTTAAGCACTTTGGTGTTTAATGTTATGTTTAAACCATTAATCGTATTCACCTCAGTAGCCGAAACCAATACCAGCTGGGTAAGCGCGTAGTTTTTAGCTTTGTGTATAGTAAGCGCTTTTACTTTAACGGCAGATGGCTGGCGCGTAACGGGGTTTACTGTAATTACCTCATCGCCGCTTTTTACGTCTTTTAACAACTTTTTAGCACCATTGCCCATAGTTACTTCTTCATCGCCGGGGAAACAGATGTCATTGCCGTAAGTGGCAGCTTCATCCTTCATATCCTTGCCATTGTTCAACACTTTAAATTGCTGAAAGGCCATCTCTTTTGAAAGCACATAGGATAACTTCAGGATGAAGTTTTTTTCCTCTTTGTTGATATTATCAATATCGTTGAAATATTTATCCCATACTTTGGCATCGGCAGTAAAATCGGGCACCAGGGCCTGGTATTTTTTCCCGGTTTCGCTGGTGTAAAAAACCATGAGGCCAATTTCCTGTAAACCTTCTTTGGCCACCAGTTTATACAGGTCTATGCGTTTTTTCAGGCCGTCGGTCCCGGTAATAAAATAAGGTTTACGGCTTTCATAACGGTCAAGTACGTACGCATTGTCAAACTTAACGTAGGTGTCGTTATCAAGGTCGGAAACTTTATAGGTTAGGGCCTTGTTATACTCATCCATAGTAAGCGGGCGTGGATTAACCGTTTTTTGGGCCCGGCAAATACCGGCTAAATAAAGTAAGCAAAGGGTGAAAATTAGTTTGCGCATTGGGTAATTATTGGTTGGTCAAATATATTAAAAGCCCTTCAATCTTATCGATTTGAAGGGCCTATGGGTTGTAAAGTTGTTGTTATGATAGCTGTTTAAAAGCATCGGCAAAGGCTTCCATTTCGTCCATGCGGCCAATGCTTATGCGGCAATAGTCCAGGTTGTTCATTTTCCAGAAACGAATACCCACCCCCCGTTTATTCATTTCATCACTAAACTTGCGGCCATCCATTTTAATTGGGAACATCACAAAATTGGCTGATGATGGGATATAAGTATAACCCTCTTTTTTCAGCACATCATATAAATATTCTTTAGAGGCTATAGTTTTTTTCAAGGCATCCTGTAAAAAATCAGTTTCCTGGTAGGCTACCGCGGCGGCGGCAACAGTAAGCGCATTTAAGTTCATGAAACCCGGCGTATAACGCGATAAAGTACTCACGGTGTCGGGCTGCGCTATTATGTAACCGCAGCGCATACCGGCAAAACCATACAGTTTCGAAAAAGTACGTGCAACAATGATATTACTGCCTTTCTTTACCATATCTATCATGGTTGTACCCTGCGGATCGGGCAGGTAATCAATATAAGCCTCATCCACAAAAACCATTGTTTTTTTGCTTACTCGTTCACAAAAACCTTTTAATTTTTCGGTATCAACAACCGTAGCGGTGGGGTTATTAGGGTTGCAGATATAAACCAGCCCTGTATTTGGGCCTACTTTAGCTTCCATGGCATCCAGGTCGAGCTTATAATCGGCGGTCATAGGTACTTTTACCCATTTGCTCCCTAAGCGTTGAGCGTGTGATGGCAGGTCGTCATAAGATGTTTCGCCCGTTATAATTTCGGCGCCATTTTTACCGTAAAACATGCCTGCTGCTTCCAGTATAGGTGTCGAACCGGCATCCATCAGGATGTTCCCCTGGCTAACACCTTCATGCGCGGCAATTTTGCCCAATAACACAAATGTATTGGCAAATGGGTACCTGAAGCTTTCATCTATGGTATCCTGTATAGCTTTTTTTGCTGCGGGTGATGGGCCAAAGGGGTTCTCATTGGCATTTAACCTTGCCTTTAACCCCACAGGTGTTTGGGCCGCTATTTGCGCTTCCGAAAGAAATTCGTCGCCGGATGATGAATTTAATTTTCTAATAACAGGTGCTGCGGCCAGTTTATTTGCGGCTGTTGAGAGGAAGGCCAGCCCGCCGGCCATCATGGCGCTGGATTTGATCCAGTTTCTGCGGTTAAGTGAGTTTGACATATCGTTCTAATGTTTTATAGTGAGTTAAAATTATCCTTTAGTCGATTCGGCAGGGTACGTTACCCGCTGCTCGGTTACACGCCCATGTATAGCCGTCACCACGCTTCGTGCCGACTCAAATGCGCCTGCCATCCACGCGTTTAAATAAGTTAAATGTTCGCCGGCAAAATACACCTGTTTATCCGGTTTCAAAAGCGCCGGGTATTGATTTTTGCGGGTTTCGGTGGTATATTCGGCCCAGCCGCCCAGGTTATATTTGGTTTTATGCCAGCTTATTGAAAATGATCTTTCAAATGCCGTATCATATTGCGGGTGTATAAGCCTGCCCTTTTGCAGGGCCAGTTTCTCGCGGACGGCATAACTTAATTCGCCGGTACGCAGCGCCTTATCGTTAAAATTATAATAGCCTATCAAAATCCCCTTTTTACCGAGGTAATCGTATGATGGATAAAAAATTTGGGTCAGTTCATTATTGGTATGAGTAATGCCGCCATAAATATGATCATCTTCCTCCCAAAACCTTCTTTTAAACTGCAGGCCAATTTTGCCCGTTTTCATATAGCCAATATAGTCAATAGCCCGGCTTACATCGCCCGAGAAATTGTTGTTAACATTACTCAAAACGGGGAGGGGCAGGGTGCATATACAAAGATCACCCTGCAGGGCATGTTCGCCCGTGGCATCTTTATAAGTAATTTTTACGCCTTCGGGCAGGTTGGCAATATGGGTTACTTCTGCGCCAAGTTTTAGCATTGGGGCAACCTTTGCCTGCAATGCCTTTGCAATCTGGTCCATACCGCCAATAGCCTGGAACATGGTCATTTGCAGCTCATAGGTATATTCGGCCACATTGTAAAAATCAGGGTCCATTAACCCCGATTGTATAATATCAGCCAGTTTATGCGGATCAGCAATTTTACCCGGTTTATCGCCTGCTCCCGGTGCCTCAGTATATCCCCTCCGTGCTGATGCTCTGTATAATTTATCCGGGTTAAGCCCGCCTTCGGCCATCAGGTATTCGATCACTTTTTCGGCATCTTCCTTGCTTAAGCCGGTATCTAACGCCGAGTGGTCAATGCTTTTGGCTAACAGCTCGGTTGTATAACCCCGTATATCATTATGTATTTCGCGTACAGGTACCCTTTTGTTGGATAGCGGCCCCTTGCCCTCGGCATAGTAATAGGCGCCTTCATTTACATTGTTATAAACCTGTATAGGCACGCCTAACTCTTTACAATAATGCAGCGTAAGCAAATGATGATGCGGTATGCGCGACGGGCCCGCGTTAAAATATTGGCCATCGTCAAAATGGGCCGTCGCTGTGGGTTTATCTGTTTCGGTATTGGTGCTGCCGTTACGTATGCTAAAGCACCGGCCGCCTGCACGCTGGCGGGCTTCCAATATGGTGCATTTATAACCTAATTTGTTTAGCTCATAGGCGCTGGTCATTCCGGCCAGCCCTCCGCCTAAAATAATGATATGCTTGCCATTGCCGCTGCCGGTTAAATTAAAAGCATGGGCCGGGGCCGATTTTAAAAGGCCCAAAGCCAGCATAGCCGGGTAAGCGCCGCCTGCCAGCATAGCGCCTTTACTTAAAAAACTTCTCCTGGTTAAATTTTCCACTAATAAACAATACTTATAGCAGGCTTAGCAGCCCAATAACGGTGATTTTTCGGTTGTTTTACCAGTTAAAATTAAGGATTTTTTAATGAAAACAGAATTTTATCATTAAAGCATAAAGGCACGGCTGTAATTAGCCGGTTTGAGAGGAATTATAGTGAAATTTGTTATAAAATCCATGTAATTTGTCGTCTTTTTAGGCAATTGAAAGGATAAAGCCTATTCTTTTTGCACTATCTGGCTGTTTACCTCAATCTCATTCAATAAACCGGGCGAGTTTACGGTACTGCTAAAGCTCCTGTCGGTATTTGTTTGGGCCATTTTGGTAAGGTCGTTATCTGTCTGATCTAACTCTTTGATAAGCGTATTGATCTCTTTTAAATGCGAATTGAAAAACTTTACCTTGTTGTTGTAAGTATCAATTTTATAATTGTTAATAACAGCGGCAACCTGTTTTGAAGTATCGGGGGCGCTAAAGCTATAGGGCGATAAATTGCTTACTGTGGTTTCAATAGGCACCAATGATGGCGTGGCGTCTTTAGGGTCAAGCGCTGCCAGGTTAAGCCTCACCGGGTCGGGGTTATAGGCTACCAGGCTTTTGTATTCATCAACAATAGCGGTTGTTATTTTATGCTGATTTGCATAAGTATCGGCTATGATTTTATTCTTAACATTGTTTTTAAAACTATTAAACAGCAATGCGGTAAAATCATAAGCTTTGGTACGCAAAACCGCATTCTGAATTGAATAGTAATTACTCATAGTTTTGTTTTTGGTGTACATAACCCCAATATTAGTGCTGAATATTTGTGTGGCCGGGTTATTCATTAGCGAAAGATCGGCTTGGTTACCAAAGCTATAGAATTTTTTCCCGGTGATCTCCAGGTTATCAATACGCTCGTACGACGATAGGAAATACAGCCTGTACCGCTGATATTCTTTATCGGGATCATCGATCTGCGCATAGCAGTTTTGCAAAAAATCCATCACAGCCTTATCATTAAACACCTGGTAAATATCCGCGTTAACCGACGGTTTCCACCTGATCAATGAAAGCTTAGCCTTAAAGCCAAGTTCGGCTGTATTGTCAACTTTTAACGAATCAAACATTTTAGCCACAAAATAGGCTACCTGTACGTTAGCCATGCCGCTGTGCGAGTTGTTTATGAGCGTATATAAACTATCCTGTATGGTAAGGTAATTTTCGCTATTGTTCCAGAATGATGGCTCCAGCGGCGGAACCAGCAATCGGTTGGTTTTAGTGTCGATAAATATAAAAGTGCCCAGCGGGTAAATATTTTGAAAGTTATTTTCGAGCATCGACAGGCTGCTCATCGATGTCGAATCCATTTTGAGCAAAAAATTAAGCACCTTGTTATGCTCTAACTGCAGGTTTAAATTGTCGAGCGATTCAAAATTGGAGGCTTCTTTTTCGGGAATAACAATCGGGATATAAAAAGTATTGTCGCTGTTCTTTTTAAGCGATGCAAAATCCTTTTTTACGATGATAGAAGTTGCCTCCTCAGCATCCTGTCCGTAAAAGCATATGGTATCACCCTTACTGACAGATATATTTTTTATCTTCTCTTCGCCCGGGTTGAGTTTAAGCAAAGCTTTCAATTTAAACTTACCTGCTTTTTCATTAACCCGGTAATACACAGCTACGTTGGTTTTAGCCGTATTCTTTATCCTGAATTTAAAGCCGGTAGCCCCAGCCAAAACCGGTAACAAAATGGAAAGAAAGACTAAAAGTATCTGTTTTGATAATTTAAAAGACTGGCTTATAACTAACGGAGAAACCGGCCTCTTGGCGGATAGAAAACTACTGTTCATTATTATGGGGTATTATTTTCATGGGTATTACGCTGTTATAACGTTTCAACAAGATGTTTAGTTTTTTGGCGGCGTACTTTGTATGAGACGGTTATTTCAAATAAATGTAAAATGTGTTTTTGTAACATGTTTATTATGTGCTTCTTAATTTTTTGCAATCGATTGCGTAAATCAATTTCCTTATATATATTTACAGCTCCTGAACATAAACCAACTAATAACCATTATGGATTTTAATTTTAGATACACCTTTTGGGTAGTTAATCTTATATTGATTTTTTCAGGATTTTCTGCTCTTGCAGATATAAAACTCCCTCAGTTAGTGGGTGATAACATGGTGCTGCAGCGCGATACCAAACTTAAAATATGGGGGTGGGCATCGCCAGGCGAAAAAGTAAGCGTTGTGTTTAATGGCAAGAAAGGCAAAACAGTTACCGGTACTGACGGGAAGTGGCTGATAGAATTGCCCGCTATGAAAGCAGGCGGCCCTTTTAACATGACACTAAAGGGTAATAACCAAATTACTTTAAGTGATATATTAATCGGCGATGTTTGGTTTTGCTCCGGCCAGTCAAACATGGTTTTACGTATGGAGGCAGTTAAAGAGAAATATCCTGATGAGGTAGCCAACGCGAATTACCCAGAAATAAGAAATTTCTATGTGCGTAACCTAGGCGATGTTACCAAATTGCATGACGACCTGCCGCCCGCTAAATGGGTTGCGGCTACACCCGCAACAGTGCTTGATTTTAGCGCGGCATCTTATTTTTTTGCAAAACAGCTGTATTTAAAATATCATGTGCCTATCGGCCTCATTGCTTCGGCATGGGATGGCAGCCCCATTGAGCCGTGGATAAGCGCCGAAGGATATAAAGGCATACCCAAATTTGAAGATCAGATAAAAAACTTTATCGATACGGCTTACATGAATAAGGTAGCAAAGGCGCGTGCTGCAGGCAGTGCAAGAGGGCCCGGTTTTGCTGCCCGTCCGCAACCCGCGCCTGATTTAGGAACCAGCGGACCGAAACCGTGGTATGCGGTTGATTATACCCCTGAAAACTGGCACCATTTCTGGCTACCCGGTTATTGGAACGACCAGGGTATAAAAGATTTGAACGGTACAGTGTGGTTCAGAAAAGAAATTGATGTACCCGCGTCTATGACAGGTAAACCCGCCCAGCTTTATTTATCGCGTATTGCTGATGCCGATGTAACCTATATCAATGGCCAGCAGGTGGGTAGCTCGGGTAGTATATATAATAACAGGCGATACACCATACCTGCAAATTTGCTTAAACCCGGCAAAAACTTAATAGTTGTAAAAGTAACCAACAATACCGGCAAAGGCGGTTTTCTACCCGATAAGGACTATTCATTAAATGTGAATACTGAAAAAATAGACCTGCGCGGCGATTGGGAATATAAGGTTGGGCAGGTAGTGACAAGATTCATACCGTCTGTAGGTGGTGCACCGGTTGCATCTGGCGGCGCGCCTGTTTTTGTTGCTCCGCAAAGTTCGCCTACAGGTATATATAATGTAATGGTTTATCCGGCTACAAACTACCCGATAAAAGGATTCTTGTGGTACCAGGGCGAAACTAATGCAGGCAGGGGCAAAGAGTATGAGCAGTTATTGACCTTGCTCATAAAAGACTGGCGCAATAAATGGCAATTGGGCGATCTGCCGTTTATATATGTACAGTTACCAAACTATATGGATGCAAATTACTCGCCGTCTGAAAGCGGTTGGGCCGAATTAAGGGAAAGTGAATTAAAAACTTTAGCCCTGCCAAATACAGGCATGGCTGTAACCATTGATGTGGGTAACTGGAACGAATTGCACCCGCTGGATAAAAAGGATGTAGGCGAGCGTTTAGCACTTTGGGCAGAACACCTGGCGTATGGTGCTAAGGACCTGGTGTATTCGGGCCCTATCTATCAATCTTCAAAGGTTGAAGGCAATAAAATGGTACTTACATTTAGCAATACCGGCAGTGGGCTTATGGTAAAAGGTGGGGGCGACCTGTATTATTTTGCTATAGCCGGCGCTGATAAACGGTATGTATGGGCCAAAGCAACCATTACAGGAGATAAAATTACGGTATGGAATGACACTGTTGCAAACCCGGTTTCAGTCCGCTACGCATGGGCCGATAACCCCGACGGGGCAAATTTGTATAATAAAGAAGGCTTGCCTGCATCGCCTTTTGAAACGGATGATAAATAATAAATTACTGCGAGTACGATATAAGCGACGTATTCGCCTCACGCCAACCCCTCTCCAAAGGGTGAGGGGCTAAAAGATTAAAAAATTAAGCCATTTGCATCGAAGTCCTCTCCTTTGGAGAGGATTTAGGTGAGGCGAAACGCAATGCTAAAGAAAAAAACATTGAACCCATAATAAATTACTGGTTATAATTAAAAAGAAAACATGAAAAAAGTTTTGTTCCTGCTAATGTTTGCAGCCATTCGTGTTGCCGCGCAAAATACACCGTCAATACCGGGTAATTACCCGCCGCCTGTAACCTTTACTTCCGAACAGGATCATCAAAATATGATGGACCAGTTGAGTATTAAGGCGCTTCGCCAGGGCCCAAGTGCTAACTATGACGAGTCGTTAGCTAACCCATATCCAAATTTACCGGACGTGCTTACGTTGAAAAACGGCAAAAAAGTAACTACGCCCGAAATGTGGTGGAAACTACGCCGCCCCGAAATTGTAGAAGATATGGACCGCGAGGTATATGGCCGTGTCCCAAAAAATATCCCGAAAGTTACCTGGACAGTTAAACTTACAGACAAGGAAGTGGTTAACCGCATCCCGGTTATAGCTAAACAGTTAATTGGCCATGTTGACAATTCGGCTTACCCGCTTATTGATGTTAATATTGAAATGACGCTGGTTTTGCCGGCTAATGCAAAAGGGCCGGTACCGGTTTTGATGATGTTTGGATTTGGCCGCCTTCCGGCCCCAAGCCAGCCAACTCCGGCCGAACTTGCCAAAATTAATGATGCCTTAAAAACATTACTGGTTAAAAACGATCCTTCATTAGCAGCTATTTTTGATCAGCACCAGGCTTACGAGCCATTTATGCCCGCTGCAGGTGCCGCGGGGGCTTTTGGCGGGTTTGGGCCGCCTCCTGCGCCGCGTGCCCCAACACCCGACGTTCCGGGAGTGATAGGCGTTAATAATGATCTTCCGTCAACCGAACAATTGCTTGCTGACGGCTGGGGCTATGCAACAATTAATCCCTCAAGCATACAAGCCGACAACGGTGCGGGTATAACTAGGGGCATAATTGGTTTGGTGAATAAAGGCCAGCCACGTAAACCCGACGATTGGGGAGCTTTAAGGGCATGGGCATGGGGTGCTGGCCAGGCTTTAGATTACCTGGAAGCCAATGAACCGACTGTGGATGCTAAACATGTAGGTATTGAAGGCGTATCGCGTTACGGAAAAGGCGCATTGGTTACGCTGGCATACGAGCCAAAATTTGCAATGGCGCTGGTAGGTTCTTCGGGCGAAGGCGGTGCTAAGTTGAATCGCCGTAACTGGGGCGAAGCTGTAGAAAGTTTGACCGGTGGCGAATATTACTGGATGGCTGGTAATTTTATAAAATATGGCGCGTCTGAATCAAAATTTGGAAGCAAGAATGCCGACGACCTGCCTGTTGATTCACATGAATTAATAGCCATGTGCGCCCCTCGTTTAACCTTTATCAGCTATGGCGTGCCCGAAAAAGGGGATGCCAAATGGTTGGATCACCAGGGAAGCTATATGGCCGCGATTGCCGCTGGGCCGGTGTTTAAGTTACTGGGCGTAAAAGACCTCGGTGTATCTAATGATTACAAAACAGAGAAAATGCCCCCTGTAAATACACCTATGATCGATGGCCAGCTTGCATGGCGCCAGCACGACCAGGGGCACCAGGACCAGGCTAACATGAAATGGTTTATAATGTGGGCCGATAAAAATATAGGCCATACGCCGCCACCACCAACTACAGGTAGAAGGCCGGGTGAATAATGATGGATGAAATACTACGGGGAAATCGCCTTTAAGGATTTTGTAAATGGCTTAATCCCCCCCCAAAAAAAAAATGGGCCGTGTGCGATACCTTTCCCTAGAATAGGGAAAGGAGGAGGATAGGGTAAAAGAGGGGACAGGCTCTAAAAGTGATTTTCCCGCAAATGCTACCGGTATTAATGCCCGGTAGCTTATAACTTGTATATTAACGACAATATGAAAAAGGTTTTTGCACATTTATTATTTATAGCTGCTATTACTACAGCACATGCGCAAAGCGCGCAGGTATGGAAAAATAAGCAATGCGCTGTGGTATTAACTTACGATGATGCTATTGATGTTGATTTAGATCATGCTATCCCTGTTTTGGATTCGCTAAAACTGAAGGCGACTTTTTATATGATCGGCTCATCATCGGCAGTAAATGCCCGGATCGATGAATGGCGGAAGATTGCCAAAGAAGGCCATGAATTGGGCAATCATGCGCTATTTCATCCATGTGACGGCAGCAGGCCGGGTCGTAGTTTTGTAACACCCGATCACGACCTGGGTAAATATACCATGAGCCGCGAAGTTGATGAAATAAGGCAAAATAATGTATTGCTAAAGGCTATAGATGGAAAAGATAAACGAACATTCGCCTATCCTTGCGGCGACCTTAAAGTAGGGGACGATTTTATTTATCCTCATATAAGTAAATATGTTGTTGGTGCAAGAGGTGTGGGTGCCGGAATGCAAACCATTGATAAAGTAGATCTTGGTAATATTGACTGTTATATGATCGATAAAAGATCAGCCGATTATATGATCGGCCTGGTTAAGCAGGCTATGCAAACACATACCCTATTAGTTTTTCTTTTCCATGGAGTTGGCGGCGGGCATAATATCAATGTTGACCTGAACGAGCACAGCAAACTGCTGCATTTTATTAAACAGAATGAAAAAGATATATGGGTAGCGCCAATGGTTGATGTAGCCGAACATATTAAAACTTACCAGGAAAGCCATCCGAAATAGGCGGTGAAAGGATAAATGTTAATTGTAGATACAAATTATAATAAAAATAATTAATTTGCCTTATAAACCATTAAAAACCAAATTACTATGATCCCAACAACACCTGTTCCAGCAAAGGATGGCATAGCCAATCCTGCACCACTTGGCCTTTGCGCCTTTGGTATGACCACTGTTTTATTAAACATCCATAATGCCGGTTTTTTTGAAATGAACTCCATGATACTGGCAATGGGTATATTTTATGGCGGCCTTGCACAGGTAGTTGCAGGCATAATTGAAGCGAAGAAAAATAACACATTCGGCTTAACCGCTTTTACATCTTATGGGTTTTTCTGGCTGTCATTAGTGGGTTTAATGGTTATGCCCAAATTAGGATGGGTTGCCGCCCCTGCCGAAAATGCTATGGTAGCTTACCTGGTAATGTGGGGTATATTCACTTTCCTGCTTTTCTTTGGTACACTAAAACTTAACCGTGCATTACAATTTGTTTT
>Ga0206890_1245_pt1 | contig 15320 bp, 13 predicted proteins | sample Alteio_BWOrgHeat_58_FD_152960 | JGI IMG/M metagenome (GOLD analysis project Ga0206890, IMG submission 152960) | Enriched cells from forest soil in Barre Woods Harvard Forest LTER site, Petersham, Massachusetts, United States - Alteio_BWOrgHeat_Nextera6 ... | reverse complement strand
AAATATTCTTCTTTAATAATTTTTTAAGCAGTCATTTACACATTACCAAACAGTTTTTAGGCGGCTTATTTATTACAGTAGGTATGACAGGCCTTGACCAGGACCTGATGCAAAAAAACCTGAGCCTTAAAAACATCGGCGAAGCACAAAAAAACATGTTCAGCTTTACGCTGGTGTTTGTTATCATCAATATTTTCTTTTTAAGCGTGGGTGCGTTGCTATACATCTACGCCGCGCATTACGGTATAAGTGTCGAAAAAACCGACTATCTCTACCCTACCATTGCTTTAAAGTATTTAGGCCTGGTACCTGCAATTGTATTTATGCTGGGTTTAACCGCCGCTACTTTTGCCACCACAGATTCGGCCTTAACAGCCTTAACCACTTCGTTTTGTGTGGATTTTTTAAACTTTGGCAAAAAGCAGGATATCAACAGTAAAAAAATGGTAAGTACACGTCATTTTGTGCATATCGATTTTTCGGGGATGTTATTTTTAACCATTATCATTTTTAACGCTATTAATGATAAAGCTGTGGTAACTGCCATATTTTCGGTAGCCTCATATACTTACGGCCCGCTTTTAGGTTTGTATTCATTCGGGCTATTTGTTAGCGGCCGGCAGGTAAAAGACAAATTGGTACCTTTTATTTGTTTGGTTTCGCCGGCTATATGTTATTACCTTAGTACCCATTCGGCCAAATTATTTGGTTACACATTCGATAACGAACTCATATTGGTAAATGGATTTATTACATTTGCAGGTTTGCTGCTGACTTCTTCAAAAAAGTCGGCAAGTTTGAAAGACCTTAAGTGAGTAAGTTTTAACCGACCAATAAGCAACAAATTAATTAATATAAAATATATTTATCCTTCCGGACTTGCCGACTTTGGGGGCTTCCGGACTAAAACAAAAATTATGACTGGTGAAGAAAAAATAAGACAAGCGTTTGAGAACAAAAACTGGCAGGAAATTAAGGTTACCGATTCGTGGCAGATATTTAAAATAATGGCCGAATTTGTGGACGGCTTTGAGAAACTGGCTAAAATTGGCCCGTGCGTATCCATATTTGGTTCGGCACGTACCCATTACGATAATCCATACTATAAATTGGCCGAAGATACCGCTCGGTTACTAACCGAGCGTGGTTACGGCGTAATATCGGGCGGCGGCCCCGGTATAATGGAAGCGGCCAATAAAGGCGCTTATGAGGCCGGTGGTAAATCGGTTGGGCTAAACATTGAATTACCTTTTGAGCAATTCCACAATAAATATATCGACAGGGATAAAATACTGGAGTTTGATTATTTCTTTATCCGTAAAGTAATGTTCATGAAATATTCACAGGGATTTATCATTCTTCCCGGTGGCTTTGGTACTATGGACGAATCATTTGAAGCTATTACGCTGATACAGACCGGCAAAATAGCCCGTTTCCCTATCGTATTTGTAGGTGTTGACTATTGGGGCGGTTTGTTTAATTGGGTAAAAGAGAAAATGCTTGAGCAGGAACATAATATTCACCCTGATGACCTGAACTTGTACCGTTTGGTTGATACAGCCGAAGAAGCGGTTGAGCATATCTTCCGTTTCTACGATAAATATGTACTGAAACCGAATTTTTAATTAATTCATAAAACTTCTGCAAGCTTTTTAAATTGTATTTTCTACTTTGGTAGTATGGCTAAACCTAACCGACAGGCTGCATTAGGCTTTATATTTGTTACGCTTTTAATTGATGTTACCGGTTTAGGTATAATTATACCAGTTTTACCTAAACTGATACAAACACTTATTCACGGTAGTTTAAGCGAAGCTGCGCGCTATGCGGGGCTGTTAACACTGGCGTATGCGGTTATGCAGTTTTTGTTTGCGCCGGTATTAGGTAATTTGAGCGATAAGTTTGGCCGCAGGCCGGTATTGTTAGGTTCATTATTGGGCTTTGGTATCGACTATATATTTCTGGCCTTTGCCCCATCAATTGGCTGGTTGTTTTTAGGCCGTGCTATTGCAGGTATAACAGGCGCCAGTTTTACTACTGCTTCGGCTTATATTGCCGATGTAAGCACACCCGAAAAACGGGCGCAAAACTTTGGGATGATAGGTGTAGCCTTTGGCATAGGGTTTATAGTAGGGCCGGTCATCGGTGGCATATTGGGCAAATACAGCACACAACTCCCGTTTATAGCGGCGGCCGTTTTAGCGCTTTGCAATGCCCTTTATGGATTTTTTGTATTGCCCGAATCATTAGATAAAGCACACCGCCGCCCTTTTGATATTAAGAGAGCAAACCCGCTGGGCTCATTGTTACAGATAAAAAAATACCCATCCGTACTGGGGCTTGCAGCTTCGTTATTTTTAATTTACTTCGCAGCACAATCTGTACAAAGTGTATGGACATTTTATACCTTCAGCAAATTTGGGTGGACAGAAGCAATGGTTGGTTATTCATTAGGTTTTGTTGGGCTAATGGTTGCCATAGTACAAGGCGGGCTCATACGCATAGTAATACCCAAATTAGGGCAACACCGCAGTATATGGATAGGGCTATTATTTTATAGTGCCGGCTTATTATTTTATGCTTTTGCCAGCAAAAGCTGGATGATGTTTGCCTTTACGGTTCCCTATACGCTGGGTGGCATTGCCGGCCCGGCATTGCAAGGTGTAATGACCGGCCAGGTGTCTGCCAATGAACAGGGCGAATTACAGGGCGGCCTTACCAGTTTAGCCAGTTTAAGCACCATATTTGGCCCGGCAATAATGACCTATATATTTTACTATTTTACCAATGCCCACGCGCCTATATACCTGCCGGGCGCGCCATTTATATTAGGAGCCGTTTTAATGCTGTTAAGCGCTTTACTTGCCGTACGAAGTTTTAAAAGAAATTAAACTATATCCATTTAAAACAATTAGCCATATTTACCATTTTTCTCTCTGATGGATCAGGAACCTAAAATTAAAACTTCGGCTGCACTCGGTTTCATTTTTGTAACCATTTTTATTGATGTGATGGGCCTGGGTATTATTATTCCGGTGATCCCCAAATTATTAGAACAGTTGGGCCATGTTAATAATTCATCAGCTTCGGGTTATAATGGCTGGTTAACTTTTACCTACGCCAGCATGCAATTTGTGTTCTCGCCTATACTGGGTAACCTGAGCGACCGTTTCGGCAGGCGGCCCATTTTGCTGATATCGCTGTTTGGGTTTAGTATTGATTATTTGTTTATGGCGTTCGCGCCGTCTATTTTCTGGCTATTTGTTGGGCGCACCATAGCAGGCATAACCGGCGCCACCATGGCAACTGCATCGGCCTATATTGCCGATATAAGCACGGGCGATAAAAGGGCCTCCAACTTCGGCATCGTGGGCGCGGCATCGGGCCTGGGTTTTATAATCGGTATTTCTGCCGGGGCTTTTTTGGGTGATATTAATATCAAATTTCCCTTTATGGCTGCAGCCGCTGCTGCTTTATTTAACGCCCTTTACGGCTATTTTGTATTGCCCGAATCATTAGATAAAACACACCGCCGCAAATTTGAATGGAAGCGCGCAAACCCCATAGGCTCTATCAGGCAGCTGGCAAAATACTCAACATTGGCAACCCTCGCCGGGGCATTTACCTTAGTTTATATCGCCCAAAAAGCGGTTGAATACCAACTATCGTTCTTTGTATATGAAAAATTTAACTGGTCAATGACCAGCGTAGGTTTCCTGGGTATTTTTATCGGTGCGCTGCTAATTGGCATACAAGGCGGCCTCATCCGTTACCTGATACCCAAATGGGGACTGAAAAAAAACATTATCATAGGTTTAATATCGTATGGTGCGGGGCTCACGTTGATTGCCTTTGCCACCCAGGGGTGGCTGGTATATGTGTATATGATACCTTACTGTTTTGGCGGCATTTCGGGCCCGGCTTTACAGGGTTTAATTTCAAGCAAATTTGCGCAAAACGAACAGGGCGAATTACAGGGCGGGCTTACACTACTCTCCAGTCTGAGTTTAATAATTGGCCCGTTGCTGATGGGTTATACCTTTAAGTTTTTCACTTATAAAAACTCATCCATTTATTTCCCCGGCGCGCCTTATATTTTGGCGGCTGTTTTAATGCTGGTCAGTATTTTATTGGTAATTAAAAGTTTAAAAAAGGAAGCGCATTTATAAAAGCCTATATAATGAAGCCGGTTATTATAAGTTTTGGATTATTGATCTTAGCATTATTGATATTGTTTTGCCTGCCGGGTTTATACCGCCTTGACAATAACATTACCAATGATGCATGGATAGCGGGGTTCAGCGTATTGTTTTTAGCGATAGGAATGGTATTAAGCAGGAAACTATTTACGCGCACCCTTGTTGTTGCCGAACCAAAACCTACCGTAATTAATTACGACCAATTACTCAAAGCAGGCATAAGCAAACGCGAAGCAGATATCCTGCTGCTCATCAATGATGGTTTATCCAACCTGCAAATTGCCGATAAGCTATTTATCTCCGAAAACACCATAAAAAAGCACATCTCCAACATATTTCAAAAACTGCAGGTTGAGCGCCGCACCGAGGCTATCAGGAAAGCCCGCGAATTATCTATTATCGCATAATACTAAAGTTGTATTTTTAATAATTACGGCCAAATACCACTTTTGTGTAGTTGAAATTTAGAAACAGGCTATTAACTTAGCCTGAAAATTAACGAGTTATGAAAAAAGTAGTTTTACGTTTCGGGGCGTGGTCGTCCCTTTTTATGTTTATCTTTTTTGTTTTAACATGGCTGGTTATAGGCCTTACCCATGTTGAACATACGTTGCAAGGCGCTATTGGGTACGTTGCCATTATATGTCCGCTATTGTTTGTTTATTTCGGTATCAGGTATTATCGCGATAAGGTAAATAACGGCAGCATTACTTTTTTAACAGCCTTAAAATTGGGTATGCTCATCATCATACTCCCCACCATTTCGTTCGCTATAATTGAAACCGTTTATGTTTTATACATCGATCCAAAATTTTATGAGAATATAGCTGCCTATGATATTGAACAATACCGGAAAATTATGCCGCCTGCTCAATTCGCTATTAAACTAACTGCCATAAAACAACAATTAGAGTCGTATAAAAACCCGTTATATAATTTTGGAGGGATGATTCTGACTATAGGCGCATTAGGCACTATTGTTACGGTAATATCTTCCTTATTATTGATGAGAAGAACAAAGAAAGTAGCAAATTAATCCTGGTTAGTCCAGATTGAGCATTACTTCCTCGGATTGCAAATCCCACAAATATGTGGCGAACAATCCAGTTTCAAATATTTTCTACAACTTTATAAGAACCATTTTTTAAAATTATTAAATATAAAGCAATGCCTAAATCAGTTACAGGTATAGAGTATGAAAAAATCAATATTATTCGGTTTTTATCTTTATTCCTCTTTAAAAAATGAAACCCTAATACACTTCCGAATTTTTTTAAATTTCCTCCGAAATCATCCTCAAAAAACGGATCAAAATCACTTGCTTTAAATTGCTTTTCCAGAATTGTATGCCCATTGTTTATCAACAATATATCAGCGACAAATGGATGTGTTACAAATTCTTTGGGGTTTTTATCGTCCAAGTCATAAATTTTTGGTATCACTAAATTACTATCTTTCAGACAGTAATATTTTAAATGAAAATGCAAAGTATCATTGTTACTAATAAAGGTGGAATCAATGACCTTAATTTGATCATATTCCTTCTTTAATTTTTCCCTTTCTTCGCTCTGTGACGGTGGCAGTAAAGGCAGGTCGTCTTGATTAATAACTCCCGCACGAATCAAAGAATCAACAGCTTTTCTACTATAATTAGACGCCTTTGTTTTATTAGATTTAGTGGTATCTCGGCTATTTATTAATGAAGAATCGTTAGCTTTTTTGTCCGAGTTACCATTGCAACTATTTAATGCAATAACGAGAATAATAATATACAATTTATTCATTTTATTATTTATCTCCACCCATGTTGGTTTTATCCCCCTCAATCCAACCCACTTACCCCACCTGATATCACAAACTTCATCATATCAGCCGAGTTTTTATCGATCGGCCTTACTTTATCCACAGCAATAATTACTACCTGCCCTGCAAATGAATAAGAATATGGGAAATATACAGCCACTTCGCCGGGTAAACCCAGTTTGGTCAGGTCTTTTTGTACCAGGAAACCAATCTTTTTTAAACCAAACTCATTTACCTCCACAATAACGGCTTCATTAAATTTCTTCTCGTCGCCCACAAAAGCTTCGGTAAGGTCTTTGATAGATGAATACAGGAAATTAAAGAACGGCAGCCGGTTTATCCAGCGGTTAAACCAGCGTTTTATGGGGTCGGTTACTACGTTGGTTACCAATATGCCGGCAACCATAATTACCACCACCACATTTAAAATACCCAAACCGGGTATATAAGTGGGCTTGCCCTTGCCGCCCGGCCATAGTATTTCGCTTAAATTTAAAGCATTGTCGATACTGGATACTGCCCAGAAAATCAAAAAAGCGGCAGCGCCAAGCGGCACAACAACAATTAAACCTTTAAAAAAATAGTTTAATAAAGCTTTGGCTATCCTTTTCATGATGCGTTGATATTACTCATAAAAATAAACTCTTTTTACCCGTTGCGAAATATTAGTTAGTATTTCATACGGAATTGTACCAATTTCTGTTGCCAATTCCTCAATTCGCAGCTTATCGTTAAATACAATTACCTCATCGCCCTCGTTAACATCAATCCCGGTAACATCCAGCATACACATATCCATGGTAATATTACCTATGGTGGGCGCCAATATGCCGTTAACCAGCATCTGGCCAATACCGTTACCAAAAGCACGCACGTAACCATCGGCATAACCTATACGTACAGTGGCTATTTTACCGGCTTGTGCTAAAGTGCCGCTCCTGCCGTAGCTAATGGTATCGCCTCCCGGTATTTTTTTAACCTGCGCCACGCTGGTTTTTAAACTTGCTATGGGCTGCAAAGCATTTTCAGATGCCGGTACCGCCGCGTCAACGCCATATAGACCAATACCTAACCTTACCATATTATACTGCGCATGTGGCCAACGCGTAATGCCCGAAGTATTGCTCAAATGTTTGATCACCTTATAGCCTAATGTTTTTTCAATTAGCTTATACGCTTTTTCAAATCTTTTGATCTGTTTTAAAGTAAATTCGTCATGTTTTTCATCCTCGCTGGCTACTAAGTGCGAGAATACCGAAAGCACGTTGATGTATTTATTTTGTTCTAACAAATCGCATAAAGTTTCTATCTCGTAACCTTCAAAGCCTAAACGGTGCATCCCGGTATCTATTTTAAGGTGGACCGAATAATTAGAAATATGCCTGTGCTGCGCATACTTAATAAACTCATCAAACATACCAAAGCTGAATATTACAGGTTCCAGTTTATATTTCACCAGTTTATCAAATGCCGATGCCTCGGCATTGAGCACCATTATGGGCAGTTTAATACCGTTTTCGCGCAGCGAAACGCCCTCATCAATATAGGCAACAGCCAGGTAATCAACCTTGTTATATTGCAGCATATTGGCCAGCTCAAAAGTGCCGCTGCCATAGGAGAACGCCTTAACCATAGCCATTACTTTTACACCAGGGTGTAATTTTGAGCGATAGAAGTTGAGGTTATTCAGTAATGCGTTCAAGTTAATTTCCATTACGGTTTCATGCGCCTTTTGGGTTAATGCACGGCTTATGCGCTCAAACTCAAAACTGCGCGAACCTTTGATCAGGATAGTTTCATCCTTAAAATTGAGCGTATTTAAGTTTTGAAGCATCGAGTTGGTATCGGCATAAAAAAACTTTTCGGCAATATCAAAAAATTGCTGATGCGTTATCAACGCGTTACCTACCCCTATAAATTTATCGACCTTTTTATTTTTGATGAGGTCGGCAACATGCTGGTATAAAACATCTTCTGTTAAACCTGACTGAAATATATCCGACAGGATCAATGTCTTTTTTTGATGCTGATTTTGCTGAGTTAAAAAATTAAGCGCTATCTCTAATGATTGAATATCCGAATTATACGAATCGTCAATTACTGAGCAATCATTAATGCCGGTTTTCAGTTCGAGCCGCATACTCACCGGTATAAGTCGTTCCAGGCGTTTATCAGCCTCAACCGCCGTATAATCCATAGCCAGCATAGTGGCCCAGCAAACAATGGCATTTTCAATAGATGCCTGGTCTAAAAACGGGATAATGCTTTCTATTTCCTTTTCCTTGTACCGGGCACGCAAATAATAGTTTTTTTCGATAACTGTTTCGCTAAAAACGTACAGGTCTGCCTGTTTAAAGCTCCTGCTCCATGTAAAGCAATTACTAACCGTCAAATCTTTTTTATAATCAAGCAACTGGTCATAATTATGAATAAGCAGTTTGCAGTTTTTAAAAAGCTTTAGCTTTTCAAGCACCTTTTCGCGGGTATTTTCAAAACCCTCGTCATGCGCCGACCCAAGGTGCGTTAACACCCCTATTTCGGGCTTAATAATGCGTTCCAGCTTATCCATTTCGCCGGGCATAGAAATACCTGCCTCAAATATACCCAGGTCATTACGGTCGCTTATCTGCCAAACAGAAAGCGGTACCCCTATTTGCGAATTATAACTTTTAGGGTTGCGCACAATATTTTTATCGGCAGCAAATAGCTGATACAGCCATTCCTTTACAATGGTTTTGCCGTTGCTGCCGGTTATGCCAATCACCTGCAAATTAAATTTACTGCGGTGGTACGCGGCCAATACCTGTAAAGCCGCTAATACATCATTTACGATCAAAAAATTAGCATCGGGCAGTTTTAACTCGGGGCCTTCTTTTACCACAAAATTGCGCACACCTGCCGCGTAGGCCTCAGCCACAAACTCATGCCCGTTGCGCCTGCCGCTTAAAGCGAAAAACAGCCCCTGTGCGGCATTATTGATACGCCTGCTATCAGTAAGCAGTACGCTGATGATATTTTCATTAACAAGGCTGCCTGTGGCCCCGATGATTTTTTGTGCTTCTTTTATCTTATATTGGTTGCTAAGCATAGATGGTACGAAATTGCTTATATTTCTGCCAATAGAAGAATTTTTAACGAATTTTGGTTTTAAATGGACACCCAAAAAACAAAGAAAATTACCGACGAGAAAGTTGCCCTGGCAAAAGCCGAACATTATTGCGCCTACCAGGAGCGCTCGCAACAGGAAGTGAGGGATAAATTGTATGAATGGGGATTGTGGACCGATGCGGTGGAAAACATCATTTCGCAGCTCATTAGCGGTAATTTTTTAAATGAGGAACGTTTTGCAAATGCCTACACCAAAGGCAAATTTAACCAGAAAAGCTGGGGCAAGATCAAGATAAAACAAGGCTTAAAGTTTAAGCGCGTACCTGATGTATTGATAAAAAAAGCGCTGCAAACCATCAATCCCGGTGATTATTTTAACACGTTAGAACAGGTGATACAGAAAAAATCGGCATTAATTACCGAAAAAGACCCCTATAAGCGCAGGTATAAATTACAGCAGTACGCCCTGGGCCGCGGATATGAAACAGATTTGATTGCGGAAGTTTTGAAAAACAGCGAGTTATAGATTATTTCAAAAAATTTAAATCTTTTCCTTGTAGAATATGCATTTCTGTCTATATTTGCACTCCGCAAACGCGATGGGTTTGCTTAAAATGCGAAAGTAGCTCAGTTGGTAGAGCACGACCTTGCCAAGGTCGGGGTCGCGAGTTCGAATCTCGTCTTTCGCTCAAATCCCTTCCACAAGAAGGGATTTATTGTTAAAAGGTTTAATCACCTGCTCAGATGGTGGAACTGGTAGACACGCAGGACTTAAAATCCTGTTCCCGTAAACGGAGTGCGGGTTCGATTCCCGCTCTGAGTACTTTAATCGACAAAAAAAGCCTCTGTTGAGGCTTTTTTTGTTTTAAGACGGGTTATCCGCACTAAAACTCAGCTCCACATCCCCTCTTTATAAGTATTTTGCCATAATATCAAATTTATAGCTCGCGATTACTAACTTTAAAAAAGTCTTAAAAATCGGCCTTACGAATAAAAGTAAAAAAAGATTGAAGTATTTTCTATGTTTAATTTATACGTGCATTGTTTTTTTGGGGATTAAACTCGACCTTTCTAATCTGAAATTTTACAAATTACCCGTTGCCATGTTTATACTTTTTCAATTCACAATAGGATTAATTTGTACTGGATTCATCGTGCATCTAATCGTCCAATAATGATTTCCCGACACCCGTTCAAGTGTTTTCAATTGAATGGCGAAGATTTTTGTCTCCGCAATGTCGCTTGAAAAGGACCCTGCGCGGGAAGTTTCCATAAAATATAGATATAACTACAAATTATAGTTCATCGCATTCCTGCTTTAACGTCACACAAGCAGCGCAGGATCGTCTGCTACTTTAAGTTAACCCATAAAATTAGGTGGGATAAAATTATCGAAATTCACCATGCGTTCCGATGGAACGCTCCCGTCTGATTTTTTATTTTTCTACCAACCAGACGTCACGATGTGACGAAAAAGGCACAGCGTTCCATCGGAACGCCAGGTTGGTAGAAATAAATTTAGAATTATTTCACGTTCCAGAGGAACGTTTGGTGATAATGAATTGATTGCCGGATGTGATATAGGGATAAATTTTATGGGTTAACTTAAATCTGCGACAGACCCTGCGGGAATGGCAAAAATTAATTATGGCATTATAAATGAACTGATTATATTTATTAATATTTTCACAACCTCTAAACACCAAATCTTATACAAATGCAAGAAGTAATTACCCTATTAGAGGGGATTTCTCATGACGGGAAATCTCCAAAAGTATTGTACGACTGCGGTCCGGATCAGGCAGCTTACGGAAGCAAACGACAAATATTTAATCTCAAATTTCAATTCAAGCCATTAGCTATTGTATTATGCAAATGTACAGAACATGTACAACAGGCGGTAAAGATCGCTAACGACTTTGATTGTGTCATTAGGGTACGTTCAGGCGGGCATGATCATGAGGGGGAATGCTCTGGTACTGATGCTGTATTGATTGATCTGTCGGAAATGACAGATGTAAAAGTTGATAAAAAAGCAGGTTTGGCACGAATACAGCCCGGCAATATATTTCAGGACCTTATTCCAAAACTTGCTAAAGAAGATGTATGTATTCCACATGGTACTTGCGGCACGGTAGGCATTGCAGGCTTTAGTATGGGTGGCGGCTGGGGCCCATGGACACGCCTTTATGGTATGTGTTGTGACAGCCTTGTGGGGGCAACAATAGTATTAGGTAATGGCGAAGCAATAGAGCTAACGCCGGAATGTGAACAAAAAGAATTATTATGGGCATTACGCGGTGGCGGCGGCTTTAGCTATGGCATTGTGACCGAGCTGGTTATCAAAACATTTCAATTACCAGAAACAACAATAAAGTTTAACGCGGTGTGGCAATACACTCCGGCATTTACTGTTTTGAAACACTGGGAAGATTGGATAGCCGCAGATAAAAACGAGCAGCTTATAGGTACAAATCTGATGATAATGGCTATACCAACGCCAAAAGAATCCATACCAATTAGGGAAACTGTACATTCATGTACCTTCTTTGGTTATTTTGCAGGATCAAAAGAAGAATTATACGAACACATGAAGGTATGGTTTACTGATTTGGTGCCTACTACAGTAACCATTATTACTCCGGGTATTGCCGACGGAAAAAAACAGCCTCATAAATTTGATTCCTGGGACAGGTTAACCTCCGGCAGCCCTTTACTTGGACGCAACAGGCCCTTGCCAGGTGCTAAAAATTTATTTAAACTAAGTGATTTAGATAGCGATGCCTTGTTACATGCAGAATATATACCACCTGATGTGGATGCCCCTGCACCTCATAAAATCACATCAAGGCTCACATCAGAAGAATGGAATGATAAGGGCCGGGAATCACTTATTGCCAGTCTTCAATCTAACTTATTATTTGACCAGGGAGAAAACGCCGGTCTGCTTTGCTATGTCACCCTGGGTGCTATTTCGGGATCATATTACGCTAATTATAAAGACCCGGGGTTTCCGTACGGCAGTGCGTTTCCATACAAGAAACGTAAATATACTATTCAATACCAGGCGTGGTGGGACCAGGGCGAAGAAGATATCAAATTAGGTAAAAAATATAATGTACACCAATATACTAACCGCGCAGAAGACTGGATTGAAGTTTGCAGAAAACGTAATTTCCCTGAAACAAGCGGATCATTTATTAGTTTTAAAGACGATGGAGTGCCTACGAGAGACTATTTTATGCAAAGTTATGACGAGCTAAAGAGAATTAAGGAAGAATTTAGCAAAGACCCACGAAATAGGTTTAGCAGCAGGAAGACAATCATATAAGGTAATATTTACAAGTAAGGCTCCGGTTAAAAAAAAAAGGAGCTTTGCTGCTTTACCATTTCTTTTAATAAATCTCCCGCCAAATCCTCCTCAAACCCTCCTCGTACAGCATATTGTTACAATTTATGATGTTTATAAGGCATTTTTTTTAGCTATAGAAGCATTTTTTTAAAATCCTTTTCCCGTAAACGGAGTGCCCCGATCGAATCGGGGCTCTGAGTACTTACAAATGAATCGGCACAAAGCCTGGTCTGCAAAAGCAGATCTGGCTTTGTTGTTTCAGTGCAGGTCTTCCATAGGGAGCGGCAGTTGTCCTTATTTCTTCGTCAGTTTGTATCTTAAATGTGTTGTCAGGTCTGATGGTATTACTTCTATAATTTGAATATCATATTTGTCTTTGTCAATCCCGTCAAACAGCCTAATACCACTACCTAAAAAAACTGGGGCAATGTGAATAAAAAATTCGTCCACAAGCCCTGCATTAAGATATTGTTGAATAGTATCCGCGCCACCTTGTATCCTTATGTCCTTTCCTTTGGCTGATTGTCTTGCCTTTTCTAATGCACTTTGCATGCCGTCATTGATGAAATAAAAAGTTGTTGTCCCCTTTTGAACCCAGGGCTCGCGTTTTTTGTGTGTTAGCACATAAACATCCGCTTTGTATAGATCTTCTTTCCAATGCACTTCACCTTCTTCAAACATTCGCATTCCCATAATGTATGCACCTGTTCTTGCAAACACGTCATCAATTAATACACTGTCTGCACCATATTCTTCACCGCCTTCCATATTGATATTTTTCCAAAAAGCTTTTTGTTTAAACATCCATTGGTGTATTTTTCCTGAAACGCCGCCCATTGGGTTGTCCGGACTCCTGTTATCGCCTGCAAAAAAACCATCAAGTGATATTCCGCTGTCAAAGATAATTTTGCTCATAATTTTTATTTTATTGTTTGTCAAAGTCTGTTTTTGTCAGCTGGTTTTGCCGACGCTCAAAAAGACATAACGCCAAACAAATTTGCAGCGCTTTCAAAACGTTCGCCGGCGGCAATACCAAGCGCTGCAAGTTTAATGCCTGAAAATATGCCTTCGGAAGTTTGAACAATATTAACCCGTAAAAATTGCATATTTTTGCAGGCAACAATTATCCCGTAGTTTATATCTGCATATATTATTGAACCCAAAACAGATTCGACGGCATCATTTACTTGTACCTGGCCAACTTCCAGTATCCTGAATGGTTGCCCGCGAAACAATGTTATAGCCCCACCATAGTCGGGATTGGTAGCGTTAACCAGCTTTTCAATTTCACCGGCTGCTTGTGTCTCCCAATTTATTTTAAGGTCATCAATAACAGGGCCTGCAAAATAACTTGCGCTACCCTCGTTTTGCGGGCAAAGCAGTTCGTTACCGGTATTGGTTAGCTTCTCAATTCCTTTTGCAATAAGTTGGATGCTCTCCATGGCCAGCCGGGCATTGTATAAACCCAGGCTATCATTGGGCCCAATAGGTATTTCCTGCTGAACCAGCATAGCGCCGCTGTCATAATCATCCGTTATTTGATGGATAGTTATGCCGCCCATATCCTCGCAGTTTTTTATCTGCCAAAACACAGGCGATTTGCCCCGATAAGCAGGTAGCAAACTAAAATGGACATTATAAAAACCAAATTTGGGAATGTCGAACAACTCACGCGGAATTTTATAACTACATCCAAACACCAGCACAACATCGGGCTGCGATTCAATAAGCCAGCTTTTAAGCCCGGTTAATAGCTCATCTTTTGAAAAACGTTTAAAAGGCACATTCAAATGTTGTGCATTAACCTCAATCGGGACATTATTTTTATTAGGTTTACCCAATGAAACAACGCTATGAAGCATTTTCTGTCCCGATAAATAATGCATAGAAGGGATGGAATACAGGCCGCTTGTTATTAAAATTATTTTCACTTAATTAAGATTTAGCGTATTTTTTTTTTCGACAAAGTAAAAATTTAAATGGCAATTATTACTGCATGGTTATTCTTTTTTCATCCAATGTAAAGTATAACTCCATTGCTTTATTAAGGCACGGGGGAGTTTCTGTTACAGCTTCTTCACTAAAATGTTCTCCAGGCTTTTTTGAGTGGTATTGACTTCGCTTCTCCATATTTTGCAGGTCTTGCTTGCTTAGGCGGATATCAGAAAAAGCAGCAACTTTTTTGATCATCTGCATTGGACCTTCATTATAATTAAGCAACATACACCGGTCATCGTTCGCGGCAATTTCAAGATATTTGCTTAAATAGCTTGTTAGTACATTTGCCAGGTAGATACTGATATTATGGCCAATCTCTTCGGCTTTAAAACCAAATAATTGTGGTTCAATCATTCCGGGTACCGCCTGCATACCGGGCACTTTACCATGCGACCAAAAAACGTCATCAGGCCTTCGATACATTAAAATAAAAGGAACTGTTGGATAAAGCTGCCTCAATTGCCTGTAAAAAAATATATGCCAGCTATCTGTTTTAATAAATAGATGCTTTTCTTTTGATGTCGGGCTTGCTATTTTGTATGAATAATATTTAAAAGCCGTTGAAAGCAAATCATTGATCTCAGCTTCATCAAAATTGGACTTTTTGAAAGGCAACCGCAGTATATCGTCAAAAAACGGGACTTCAGATAATACAATATTTTCTGTTGATGTTGCCAGCAGTTGCGAAACAAGCGTTGAACCACAACGGGATATATGAAAGATAAAAGCTGCGGGTGTTACTTCGTTTAAATCTTTTGCCCAGGCTTTCATCATAACCAGGTCGCTTACAGACGGAAAGGTATAATTCCGGGAGTTTATCGACCTGCATTTTAAAATGGTTTCCTCAAAAAAAGGTTCAG
>Ga0206890_1244_pt1 | contig 15322 bp, 14 predicted proteins | sample Alteio_BWOrgHeat_58_FD_152960 | JGI IMG/M metagenome (GOLD analysis project Ga0206890, IMG submission 152960) | Enriched cells from forest soil in Barre Woods Harvard Forest LTER site, Petersham, Massachusetts, United States - Alteio_BWOrgHeat_Nextera6 ... | reverse complement strand
CAATGCGGCTTACCGGCGAAGGCATTTGGGGAGAGCCTGCCAACCGCCCCGAAGCTTTGCAAATATTAAAAAAATGTATTCAAAGCGGCATCAATTTTATTGATACCGCCGACTACTATGGAGAAGATGTAACCAACCGTTTGATAGCAGAAGCATTATATCCCTATCCTTCCGACCTGGTGATCTGCACCAAAGTTGGCGGGGCAAGAAAGCCCGATAAAAGCTGGGTGCCGTTTAACCGTCCTGAGAATCTGCGCAGCAGTATTGAAAACAATTTACGTACGCTGAGATCAGAGCAAATAACCCTCGTTCATTTCAGGGTGATAGCAGGCGGCGATGTGCCTTTTGAAGATTCAATGCAGGCTATGTTCGATATGCAGCAGGAAGGCAAAATATTGCATGTAGGCGTGAGCAATGTTAGTCCTGCGGAGTTGCAAACGGCCATGGCTATGGGAAACATCGCCACTGTTGAAAACATGTATGGCCATGCACAACGCGGCACCATAAATCTTATGCATGGAGGCGAAACGAGAGGCGGCGAGGAAGTACTTGCCATTTGTGAGCAAAACCAAATACCGTTGGTTCCTTACTTCTCTTTATTCCAATCAATGCCGAAGAAAGATAGCAGGATCTCGGTGATCGCAAAAAAACACAATGCCACCGATGCGCAAATAAATTTAGCCTGGCTGCTGCACCGTTCACCCTGGATATTGCCCATACCGGGTACTTCTTCCTTAAAACATTTCGAAGAAAATTTAAGGGCGGCTGAAATAAAATTGAGCGAAGAAGACATGTTATTTCTTGATTAAAGGATAATTATTAAAAAAATGAAAACAGCATTGATAACAGGCGCCAACAAAGGCATTGGTTTTGAAACAGCAAAACAATTGGCACAATTGGGTTATTTCGTTTATTTGGGCAGCAGGGACAAGACCAAAGGTTTAGGTGCTATAAACCAATTGAAAGAATCAGGAATTTCAAATGTAGAATGGATAGCAATTGATGTTACTGATATCAATTCTATTAATCAGGCCAAACAAGAGCTGGAAACCAAAATTGAGGCTTTAGATGTTTTAATAAATAACGCGGGTATTGCGGGCGAAATGCCTCAAAATATAGCTGCCTGCGAAATGGAAAATTTGCGGAAAGTATTTGAAACCAATTTTTTTGGCGCGGTACAAACCACACAACAGTTTATTAGTCTTTTAAAAAAATCAACTGAACCCAGGATAGTAAACGTTTCAAGTGAATTAGGGTCTTTAACTACGCATAGCAATACACAAAACCCCAATTATGCCATTTATGATGCTTACAGTTGTTCCAAAACCGCGCTGAACGCCTTTACTGTGCTATTGGCGAATGAGCATAAAAACACCAGGTTTAAAATAAACGCTGTTACGCCGGGTTATACGGCAACCGATTTGAACCAATTTAAAGGGTTACAAACGGCAGAACAAGCTGCAAAAGTTATTGTGAAATATGCAACATTAGGCGACGATGGCCCAACAGCAAAATTTTATAACAGTAAAGGGGAAGTAGCCTGGTAATTCCAGATTTATAATGCAAACAATGAACACCAAACAACCATACCGGATTAAAACCATTAGCGAATTTCACCGCCTCAGGGGATTGCCCAAACCGGAGCATCCGCTGATCAGCGTGATAAATGTGGAATCAATTAATCATTTGCCCAACGATGAACCGGCAAATTTTGTATTTGACTTTTATTCCATCTCGCTGAAAAGAAATTGTAATTGCAAATTCAGGTATGGCCAGCAGCAATATGATTTTGATGAAGGGGTTATGTTTTTTATTGCCCCCAACCAGGTTTTTGGAATTGAGCCGGGGAATGATGAAACGTTGAAAAAATCGGGATATATGTTGCTCATCCACCCCGATTTTTTGTGGAATAGTCCTTTAGCCAAAACCATAAAGCAATATGAATATTTCGGCTATTCAGTACATGAAGCCTTGTTTCTTTCGGATAAAGAAGAAACAACCATCATCAATATGATGCAAAATATGGAGCAGGAGTACCGTTCAAACATTGATAAATTTAGCCAGGACATTATCATTGCTCAGTTGGAGTTATTGTTCAATTATGCCGACCGCTTTTATCATCGCCAGTTTATTACAAGAAAAATCACGAATCATCAAATTCTCAATCGCCTGGAAGAGATCCTTGCTGAATATTTCAACAGCGATACTTTAGCAAAAAAAGGATTACCTACTGTTCACTACATCGCCGAAGTGTTAAACGTATCGCCCGGTTATTTAAGCGGGTCGCTTAAAACATTAACAGGCCAAAGCACCCAACAGCATATCCACGATAAATTGATAGAAAAAGCAAAGGAAAAATTATCCACCACCGGTTTATCGGTAAGTGAGATTGCCTACCAGTTGGGTTTTGAACACCCGCAGTCGTTCAGCAAGTTATTCAAAACAAAAACCAACCAATCGCCATTGGGGTTCAGGCAGTCTTTTAACTGAAAATAAATCAGGTTATCTAAAAACGAGACCATTAGTTCGGGTTCCGAAACTCAAACCATACACAAACAAAAATGAAATTTATTTTGCCGATGCGTTCTCCAGTATGGTTTTAAAATCAGCTGCGCCATATCCTTTTTCGGCAACAGTTTCATCCAGGTGCTGCTGCATTTTATTATGGTTAAAATCTACCAATAATTTACGCAAGTCTTCAATATCCTGCTCATTATACTGCTCATTAACTACCTGCATAACCATTAGTTGTGCATCATTTAATGGTTTGGCTTTTATAGCATGTCTCATGGTACGAATAATTGTTATACAAATATAATGAAATGTGTAATAAGCTATAGCTTTAAAAAAGTTGCTTTTTTAAAGTGATTGTAGTTTTAAAATCTGCATATAGCCTGGGTTAACGCAAGGGCAAAAATGCAGAGTCCCTTCCAGAACCCTGCGGAGACATCGAATTTGCCATTAAAACCGACTACCCAACCCATTCATCAACAGTGATCACATCTGCCTGGCTTTGGAAAACTTTGGTGGTTAGTACACGATGAACTTCCTCATCGCGATCAGCACAACAGTCTGCCAATACGGTTAACCGGTAATCCTTATCAGCCGCTTCGCGTATGGTGGATAGCACAACACCGCTGGTGGCAATGCCCGTTAATACCAGGTGCTGAATACCAAATGATCTTAATACCACTTCAAGGTCGCTGCCTGTAAAAGCACATACACGGCGCTTAACTACTGTCAGCTCTCCATCTATCGGCGCCAAATCAGGATGAACGGTCATAAAATCATCCATGTTTAATGTTGAAAGGTATGCTTTAGAGGTAGTAAAGCTTTTATTATTGGGGCTTACTTCCGGCATTCCGCTGCGGAAACCTACCACTACATAAATAACGGGGATATTATTATTGCGCGCGGCAGTTATAGCTTTATTTACATTTCCAATGATTGCAGCCGAATCAGGCAACATGGCTACGATGCCCGCCTGCATGTCCATTACTAAAAGAGCGGTGTTTTGAGTGTTTTGTTCCATTTTTTTATGTTTTATTGATGTATCATTTTTTGTTTTTTACTTATCATACCTTACCTCAAGGTTTACTTTATTGTGTTGTTCGGGTCTAACTTTTGGCAATATTCTATAGAATATCGCTGCAATAACTAAGGCAGCAATTCCCTGGCAGAGCATGGTGAGCGGCGCGCCTATTTTTTGAGAGGTGGTGCCTATCAGCAAACTGCCAAGAGGGATCACCCCAAAAAAGGACATAGCCATAAAACTCATTACCCGTCCCCTCATGTGGGCAGCCGCTTCCATCTGCATGATGGTAATGCTGGTTGACATGGGCATTATTGACCCCAGCCCTAAAATTAGCGCGAAAGGAATGGCGGCAGCGAAATTATTCATACGCGAAAACAGGATCTGTCCTACACCTAATACCACGATGCTCAGCACGAGGACCATTCTAAAATTGATGCCTTTTTTTGCTGAGGCTAACAGGAAACTACCGATCAATGCCCCCAAACCGATGCACCCGGTCATATAGCCATAAGTAGCCGCGTTGCCTTTAAAAACAACTTTGGCAAAAACCGGCTCCAGCGTATCATACGGAAAAACCAACAGGCTTAAGCAAATGAGCAACAGGATGAGCACGCTAAGACTGGGCGTTTGTTTCAGGTATCTAAAACCTTCGGCAAGTTCGGCAACAACCTTTTTCTTAACAGCGGGCGGTTTAAATTCAGGGAATTTCATCAACAGCAGGGAAGTGATCACGGCCACAAAACTCAGCGCGTTCAGCGCGAAACAAATACCCGCGCCAAAGTGCAGCAATATCAACCCCGACAAAGCCGGGCCTATCAGCCGGGCCATATTCACCATGGCCGAATTAAGGGATATCGCGTTCGCCAGGTCGTCCTTATCATTGATCATCTCATGTATCATCGGCTGCCTGGCGGGCACATCAAAGGCATTGACAATGCCTAATACAACGCTTAGGGTCAGTATTTCCCATATTACATAATGATTGGTTAAAATTAACAGGGCCAGCAGTATCGCCTGTATCATGGATGCAGTTTGGGTAACCAGCAATATTTTATACCGGCTGTACCAGTCGGCAACTACCCCGCCCAACAGCGAAAGCAAAAAAGAAGGAAACTGCTGTGCGAAAACAGCAAACCCGATCATCGAGGCCGAGTGCGTAAGCGTGTATATTACCCAGATAACTGCCGTGCGCTGCATCCAGGTACCTATTTGTGAAACAGATTGCCCGGCAAAAAACAAAGCGTAATTGCGGTTGCGGAAAGCGTGGAAGGTATTATTTGTCAGCATTTTTTATTATATTTTGTTCTATTTGACGTTTTTTGTCTTTTTGTCAAATCTTAGGCAAATTTTTTTACTTTTTTAATCCATGTATGATAACCCGGGTTAGTTGATCTACAGCAGTTTCAATATCCCAAACGTTATCTCCCAGCCGCATTTGCCGCTTTAAGCCATGCAAACTGCTCAGCAGGACAAAGACCAGGGTATCCATTTCGTTTTTTTCGATAACCTTTAATTCCCCGCTCACTATCCCCTCATTTAAAATTTGGGTGAGCAAAGCGCCTTCCCACTTCAAAGTCAGTTCATGATAAAATATCCTGGTCTTGTTGAAATTTGAAATAGCATCAGCATCCATGCCCGATTCCAGCGCCTCAAAAAAAGATTTTTTTTCGCGCACCACTTTAAGTTTAGTAACAAAGAAAGCCCTGATCTTCTCTTCGGCAGTTGTTGCCTTATTTACCGCTTGCTCCATAGCCGTACGCGTCTCTTTGATCTCAACACCGATAACAGCGTCAGCTATTTCATCTTTATTTTTATAATAATAGTAAATTGACCCCCGGGTTTTCCCTATCGCTTTGGCCACATCGTCCATAGTTACTTTAGCAAGGCCATACACTCCGAAAAGCCGTTTAGCGGCTTGCAGAATTTGCTCCTGGATCAGATCTTCTTTAATGGGTGAGTGTACAGACATGGAAAAAGTAATAATATTTTAAGCAAAGGTAATTATTTTTTTAAACATTTATACAAAATATGTCAAAATGAGAATTATAACATTTTACCCCCTTTGTGCAACTTGCTTTAAATCATTAACTTTATTTCAGCAAATCACTCACAAACTGCGGTATAGATCCTAAAATTATGAATACGATGACCCACCCAACAAAAAGCTACTTGCTGCGTCTGTTCTTTTTTTTCATGCTGTTTATCACAGTTCAAGGTTTTGTAAATAAGCCGGCAGACCCCAAACTTGAAAAAATGCCGGTAGCACTCGAAACTGACTATGCGCTAAGTGCACTGCCGCCGCAACTGCGCGCCGGCGCTACTATTTATTTGCTCGATCCGGCAAAAGGGTATTATGTAGCCCGTAAAGGATCGAACGGGTTTATCTGTTTTGTGATGCGGACCGCCTGGGAATGGGCCGAATTCAGGAACGACGTTATTACAGCTATAAGTTACGATGCCGAAGGCGCCCGAACAATTTTCCCGGTTTACCTGGACGTGGCAGCCATGCGCGCATCAGGTAAATTCACCGCCCTGCAAGCCCGCAATATTGTAGTTGACCGAATAAAAAAAGGGGTATATAAGGCCCCGGCAAGGCCGGGCATTTCGTACATGCTGGGTCCGGTAATGCGCACCTACCCCGCAACACCAACTCAACATGAGGTGATGACCATGCACATGCCGCATTATATGTTTTATGCCCCGTATATGACGAATGCCGATATAGGCAATATACCCGATGGCCAGCAGGACGGGCCGTTTGTAGTTAACCCGGAAGCCCTGTTCCTTGGCAAAAAGAAAGCGCCTTATGGTTATATAATTGTACCCGCAGGCGCAACAGAAAGGGCAAAAATAATAGCCAATAATAAAGAACTGTTAAAACGGCTTGCAGACTACAGCCCATATTTTAAAACCGAGCCCGCTATGCACATGAATAAATAGTGCACCAACTATCGCAAGGATAGCACACATAGTGGTAACATGTTAATCCTAAGACGTTATTAAAAACGATCGTCAATGGCTCGCTATAGGTAAGGGATTTAAGAATTCCTGCCGACTGGCTTTGCAAGCTCAATCAGGCTAATCCTTAAATCCCACGAATCCTGGTTCACACAACTACAATGTAGCCATATCAATTACAAAGCGATAACGTACATCGCCTTTTAGCATACGCTCATAAGCGGTTTTGATGTTTTTAATATCGATCATTTCGATATCTGATACAATATTATGTTCGGCGCAATAGTCAAGCATTTCCTGGGTTTCGGCTAAACCGCCAATGCCCGATCCGGCAAGGCTTTTACGGCCGCCAATTAAACTAAAGGCCGATACCGGCGATGGCTGCGATGGCGCGCCAACGCAAATATGCGTACCATTGGTTTTTAATAATGACAGGTACATATTGAGGTCATGCTCGGCAGACACGGTATCCAAAATAAAATCGAATGATCCCCTTGCCGCTTTTACCTGCGCTTTATCAGTAGTAACTACAAAATGATGCGCGCCTAATTTTTTAGCGTCTTCCTCTTTGGATGGCGATGTGCTCAACACGGTTACATCAGCGCCAAATGCCACCCCAAACTTAACGGCCATGTGGCCCAGGCCGCCTAATCCAAGTACGGCTAATTTATGGCCCTTACCTACTTTCCAATGCCTTAACGGCGAGTAGGTAGTAATGCCCGCGCATAATAAAGGTGCAACAGCAGCCAGATCAAGCTTATCAGAAACATGCAGTACAAAGTCTTCATGCACCACAATTGAGTTGGAATAACCCCCATAAGTAGGCGTTTTTTTATCCTGCTCCAGGCCATTATAGGTTTGCGAGTTTCCGTTAAGGCAATATTGTTCCAGGTCTTGTTTACAATTTTCGCAGGTGCGGCATGAATCAACCAGGCAACCGGTACCGGCCAGGTCGCCGATTTTAAACTTTTTAACGTGGTCGCCAACTTTTACTACGCGGCCCACTATCTCATGCCCCGGTACCATAGGGAATATACCCGGAAACCAGTCGTTTTTAATTTGGTGAAGGTCTGAGTGGCAAACGCCGCAAAATGCAATATCAAACTGCACGTCATGCGGGCCTACTTCGCGGCGGTTAAAATTCCACGGCGCTAAATCTGTTTGGGCATCTTGTGCCGCGTATCCTTTAACGGGTATCATAACTGTTTTTCTTTTTGAGGTAAGGAAGCTATTTCTTCGACAATTTATATTGTCGTTCTAACAAATATCAATAAAAGTAGTTTACACGTTGCAGGGCTTTGCAAATTTTACACTCTGTAAATGATTGGGCGCAAATGGGCTATCAAAAAAGCAAAAGATGTGTTTACTTTGAGTTATTAGTCATAGCTATTTTGTTTTAGCCAAAATCTCTTCTTTTGGTGCCGGGCGTCCAAAATCATGTTTTATGTTATAATCAAGTGTTTTGGCGCTCCAGTAGCCGCAACCTAAAAGGCGCCTTATGGTCATCATAGGATCGTTAGGATCACGCCTGTCTGTTAACTGGAAGGCCGCCTTAAACCCACGTTTGTGCAGTTCGGGCAGGCCCGCCGAATTCCATTCGCCAAATGGAAAAGCAAAATATTTTATGGGTTGCCCCGTAATTACTTCCAGCTTTTTTGTGGGTTTATCCAGCTGCGTTTCCCAATCAATACCTTTATATTTCTTAAAATTGGTGTGGTCTTGCGTGTGGCAGCCAATAACATTCCCTTCGTCAAACAGCTGTTTCACCTGTTTCCTGTCCATGTAATGTTTGTTTTTACCAATATCTATGGTCACTATAAAATACACACCTTTAAAGCCATATTTCATTAATTCGGGGCGGGCTACCTCAAATTGATCGCCATCCGTATCGTCAAACGTAATCATTATTGGCTTGGCGGGCAGCGGGGCGCCTTTGGTAAGGTAATCATATAATTCATCGGGCAAAATGGTATGATAGCCGCTATCGGCCAGCATTTTCAGGTGGGCTTTAAAAGTTGCAGGCGGGATAATATAATCTTTGTCCACCTGCTTATCACTTGCCCGCCAGTTGCGTATCTGGTGATAACATAATACAGGCACTTGTTTACGCGCCAAAACAGCCGCGCTATTTACAGGCTGGGCCGATGAAACCAAATAAAAAAAAAAAAATGATGCAAGGACGGTGAAAGGTTTTAGCACAAAAAAAATGATTTAGTTAATGTAAAAATAAGTTGTTTTTTTGGCGATATAAAGCGATCGTACAAAAAAAACCGGGTTAAAATAACGCCGGCTTTGCAATCTTCAAAAAATCAATAAAACAACAAAGGCAATCTTATATGCGGCGCGATATATTGCATCGTTACCCCATAACTTCACCATTTTATTTTACTAAATTGCCTTAAATTTACCTGCTTAGCTATAGTTTCATGTTTCAATGGGTTAAAATATGGCTATTACTTATTAAATTTTGAGTAGGATAAAGCTTTAAGCCAACCTACTTTTGACTTAAAAACAAACAAGTAATTATGGAAATAATTTGGAAAGGGGTTTTTCCGGCGGTCACCACAAAGTTTACCGCAGATGACCGGTTAGACCTGGCAGCATTTGACCTTAACATTGAAGCCCAGTTGGAGGCAGGTGTTGACGGTATTGTTTTAGGCGGCTCATTAGGCGAAGCCAGTACGCTCACTAACGACGAAAAAATCACGCTGGTAAAACATACCGTGCAGCTTTCGGCAGGCCGTGTGCCGGTTATTTTTAACATTGCCGAACAAGCTACAAAGGCAGCTATTTTGCTGGGCAAGCAGGCAATGGATAATGGCGCAGACGGCCTGATGTTATTGCCCCCAATGCGCTATAAGGCTGATGACCGGGAAACGGTGACTTATTTTACTGACATCGCAAAAAACGTGGCGTTGCCCATCATGATATATAATAACCCTGTTGATTATGCCATAAATATTACCATGGATATGTTTGGCGAGTTAGCGGCACAAAGCAATATTGTGGCTATAAAAGAATCATCCCGCGATGTAAGTAATATCACCCGTTTGTTTAACAGGTTTGGCAACAGGTTCAGCGTGTTTACCGGTGTTGATACGCTGGCTATGGAGAGCCTGAGCGTTGGTGCAGATGGCTGGCTGGCCGGGCTTGTAAATGCTTTCCCTAAAGAAACAGTAGCCATTTACCGGTTAATGAAAGCCGGCAGATATGATGAGGCCCGCACCATTTACCGCTGGTTTTTACCGGTATTGGAACTGGATATTCACCCTAAATTGGTACAATATATTAAACTGGCAGAGGCTTGCGCCGGGTTGGGTACCGAACCCGTAAGGGCACCGCGTTTAACAATAACAGGTGCAGAAAGAGAACGTGTTTTAGCTATCATAAATACAGCGATAGCTACACGACCCGTATTGCCTGCAAATAGCTGGGGAGTAATTGAAAAGTAATTAGTTTGACCTGAGTATTATGGCGGAACAAATATTAACGGATTTGATTGAGCGTTTACCCGGCGAGGAGTTTTTTAATGCCGTTAATCCCGCTACCGGTACCACACTGGAAGGGGAATTCATTAAAGCGGATGTGGAAGCTATTGAGCAAGCCATGCAATTGGCAGCAGCAGCTTTTCGGCCTTTTAGAAACATTGGCAAGGTAAAAAAAGCAGTTTTTCTGCGTACCATAGCCGATGAAATTGAGGGCTTGGGTGATGTATTGATTCAAAGGGCCGCTGATGAAAGTGGTTTGCCTTTTGCCCGCCTGCAGGGCGAACGCGGACGCACTTGCGGCCAGTTACGCACGTTTGCTGATCTTGTTGACGAGGGCTCATGGGTGGAAGCTGTAATTGATGAAGCTCTTCCCGACAGGAAGCCCTTGCCCCGTCCCGACTTACGCAAAATGCTGGTGCCGCTTGGCCCGGTAGTAGTTTTTGGCGCAAGCAATTTCCCGCTGGCTTTTTCGGTTGCCGGTGGCGATACAGCCTCGGCCCTTGCTGCGGGTTGTCCGGTAATTGTGAAGGCGCATCCAGCGCATCCGGGTACCAGCGCACTTGTGGCCGGTGCTATCTTCAAGGCTGCGCTAAAAACAGGTATGCCGGATGGTGTATTTGCAATACTTTACGATGATGGTTTTGCTGTAGGTGAAGCGTTAGTGAAGCATGAACTTACTAAAGCGGTTACGTTTACCGGCTCATTTAAGGGAGGCATAGCCCTGCATCAAATTGTGCAGCAACGCAAACAGCCTATACCATTATTTGCCGAGATGGGGAGTATTAATCCGGTGATATTATTACCCGGTATCTTGCATACCAGGGCCGAAGAATTGGCTAAACAATATGCAGCATCCATTACCCTGGGTGCCGGCCAGTTTTGTACTAATCCCGGGTTGCTTTTGGGCATCCGGTCAGCCGCGTTAAGTCGCTTTGAACATGCTTTGGCTGATGCTATCTCAGTTATTCCACCGGCAACGATGCTTACCAAAGGCATTTGTGAAAACTTCAGTAAGTTATCGGATGAAATGCTAAATGAAACCGGTGCTCAATTATTAGCAAAGGGGTCATACTCAAAAGGCATTAACCAGGCCTCACCCGTTATTGTAAAAATACTAGCAACAAGATTCCTGGCTAATCCAAAATTCAGCGATGAGGTTTTTGGGCCGTATTCCTTATTAGTTGTCGCAGATGATAAAGCGCAGTTACAACAACTGATAAGCACATTAGAAGGGCAACTCACTATAACCTTAATGGCAGAAGAAACAGAATTGGCTGATTATCAGTCAATAATTGATAAAGCTACAGAGATTGCCGGTCGCATTATACTAAACAACGTGCCTACCGGCGTGGAGGTATGCGCGGCAATGCAACATGGCGGCCCATTTCCGGCTACATCTGATAGCCGTTTTACTTCGGTGGGCACATCGGCCATACGCCGTTTTGTACGCCCGCTAAGCTGGCAAAACTGGCAGCAACAATTATTGCCCGATGAACTGAAGGACGGCAACCCGTTAAATATCTGGCGCATGGTTAATCAACAATGGACAAAAAACTAATATGGCAGTAAAAACATTTTTTTGCGTAGATGCCCATACCTGCGGTAACCCTGTAAGGCTTGTTGCAGGCGGGGGTCCTGTGCTGCACGGCACTAATATGAGCGAAAAGCGGCAGCACTTTTTAAAGGAGTATGATTGGATACGCAAGGGCCTGATGTTTGAGCCACGCGGGCATGATATGATGTCGGGCAGTATTTTATACCCGCCGCATGATCCCGAAAACGATGTGGCCGTGCTGTTTATTGAAACCAGCGGATGCCTGCCCATGTGCGGCCACGGCACCATTGGTACCATTACCATAGCCATTGAAGAAGGTTTGATAAAGCCTAAAGTACCCGGCATAGTACGTATGGAAGCACCGGCCGGGCTGGTGCTGATCGAGTATAAGCAAGAAGGCGCCAAAGTAACATCAGTAAAACTCACTAACGTACCTGCTTACCTGGCCGCCGAAAACCTTGAGGTGGACTGCCCTGGTTTGGGCAACCTAACATTTGATGTAAGTTATGGCGGTAATTATTATGCTATAATTGACCCGCAAGAAAACTTTAGCGGGCTGGAAAACTACGCTGCCGACCAACTAATAGCCTGGAGCCGCGAACTGCGTAAACGCATTAACGATAAATACACCTTTGTACATCCGCAAAACCCCACTATTAATACCTGTACACATATTTTATGGGCGGGTAAAACTCTTTCGGCCGATGCTACTGCTCGTAATGCCGTGTTTTATGGCGATAAGGCTATAGACCGCTCCCCCTGTGGTACCGGTACTTCGGCCCGTATGGCACAATGGTTTGCCAAAGGCAAGTTAAAAAAGGGGGACGAATTTATACATGAAAGTATTATTGGCAGCAAGTTCATTGGCCGCGTAGAGGATGTGGTGAACATGGCCGGATATAAGGCCATCATCCCAAGTATCGAAGGCTGGGCCAGGGTATATGGATATAATACAATTAAAATTGACGATGACGACCCATACGCGTATGGGTTCCAGGTAATATAATATGCAAAAAGTAATTATTATTGGTGGCGGCATTATTGGGCTGAGCACGGCCTATTATTTGAACAAGGCCGGAGCCGAAGTAACGGTACTTGATAAAGGCTCGATAGATGATAATTGCTCGTTTGGTAATGCCGGCATGATTGTCCCCAGCCATTTTGTGCCGCTGGCCGCGCCGGGCATGCTCGAACAAGGCATCCGCTGGATGTTTGATAGCAAAAGCCCTTTCTATGTTCGCCCTACTTTAAATCTTGACCTGGTTAAATGGGGGTTAAAATTTATAAAAAGCGCTACGGCAGCACATGTTAACCGCTCGGCAGTTCCGCTGCGCGACTTGTCTATATTAAGTAAAGCCCTATACCAGGATATCGCTAAAGAGCCGGGATTTGATTTTGGCCTGGCAAACAATGGCATATTAATGCTTTATAAAACCGAAAAGGCCGGTGAAGAAGAAGTACACCTGGCAGAAAAAGCCAGGGCGTTAGGTTTAGATGTGGAAGCGCTATCTGCCGAACAAGCACGTGCTTTGCAGCCACAATTAAACCTTGATGTTGCCGGCGCGGTACATTATCGTTGCGATTCGCACCTTGCGCCGCATGTGCTGATGCGCCGGCTTACAGCCTATCTTGAAACTGCCGGGGTAAAAATATCGCGTGGCAGCGAGGTGATAAAGATAGATCATCAGCAAGCTAAAATTACCAATATACATACGCATACCGAGACTTTCCAGGCCGATGAGGTGGTAATAGCCGGTGGCGCCTGGTCGCCCGCAATAACAAAGCTTATTGGTTTAAATGTGCCGCTGATGCCGGGAAAAGGTTATTCGTTCATGTACGATGAACCGCAACAGCGAATGTCTATCGCTTCGCTACTGATGGAAGCAAGGGTTTCGGTAACACCAATGGGCAACCAGGTCCGCTTTGGCGGAACAATGGAACTTGGGGCAATGAATAACAAAGTGAACATGAACCGGGTAAAGGGCATTGTAGAAGCCATCCCAAAATACTTTCCCGATCTTTCTCCTGCTATTCCCGAAGCCGAAAAAATATGGCATGGTTTCAGGCCCTGCTCGCCCGATGGCTTGCCCTACATTGGACGATCCGGTAAATATCAAAACCTGCTGGTTGCCGGTGGCCATGGTATGATGGGACTGAGCCTTGGACCGGCTACCGGGAAACTTATTACCGAAATGATACAGGGGCATACTTTATCAATGCAAACAGGGGCCTTTAATCCCGACAGATATAGTTAATTGTTTGCTATGAAAATACTGCCATTCACCATACCTGTTCCCCATGACCATACTATAATAGTACAGAACGAAGTACTGCCCTATTTTTATAAACATTTGCACCGGCACCAGGAAGTTCAGCTTACCTGGATAGTAGAAGGTGAAGGGACATTGATCGCAGGTAACGACATCCGTAATTTTAGTGCAGGCGATGTATTTTTATTAGGATCAAACCAGCCGCATGTATTTAAGAGCGATCCCGAATATTTTGAACCCAACAGTACAAAACAAGTTCATGCTATCACAATATTTTTCAATCCACAAGGTAAATTGCTTGCTTTGCTTGGGCTGCCCGAGATGAAAAACATTCATGCGCTTTTACAAAAACTAAGCAATGGGTTCAAAATCCCCCAATCTATTCGCCAAAATGTATCCGGTTTAATAACTACTATTCACCTCAATGATGGAATTGGGCGCATGCTTGCCTTTGTGCAATTATTGCAATGTTTCAGCGAATGTTCAGACCTGGAGCCCATAGTGTCAAACAATTATGTACGTTCAATTACCGATAGCGAGGGTATGCGTATAGGCTTCATTTATGATTACATTGTTCAAAACGCCACACACCAGCTAACTTTAGATGATGTTGCCGGCCAGGCCAACATGACGGCTCATGCTTTCTGCAGGTATTTTAAAAAACATACAAAATATACCTTTATCAATTTCCTAAGCAAGATCAGGGTTAACGAAGCCTGTAAAATGTTAAACGATGCCGACTATAAAACAATAAGCAATGTTGCTTTTAGCTGCGGCTTTAATAGCGTAAACAACTTCAATCGTGTGTTTAAAACAGTAACCGGTAAAACACCCCGAATGTATATAAGCAACTATAACAACATTGCCCGGTAATTTATCAATATAAAAAAAGAACTTTTATTAGAACCAACAATCGAATGAAAAAAGCAATCTTGTCCCTTATATTATCACTTTCTTCTATCGTGCTGTTTGCACAAAAAATTGTTATCACAACGGGCACATCGGCAATTGTTTATCAGCCGGATGCCGGGGGGCATTTACAGCAAATTTATCTCGGCAAAAAACTATCAGATACCACGGGATACCGAAACATCAATGCAGCGCTCAACCCGGCTTACGCCGCCGGTGGATCTACCTATCTCAATGAACCCGCCTTAGCCGTAAAACACGCTGACGGCAATATGTCGTTAGATCTGGTTTACCAGGGGTATGACGTTAAACATGAAAACTCAAATATAACGCTAACCGACATCAGGCTAAAGGACCCCTCCTACCCGTTTTATGTTACGCTGCATTATAAGGCCTATCAAACACAAAATATCATTGAAACCTGGACCACCATTAACCATACTGAAAAAGCCGACGTGATACTTAACCGTTACGCGTCAGCTTTCATTAATATCACTTCAGCGCAAAATTATCTTACCCATTTTTATGGCGAGTATAATTACGAAATGCAAATGCATAAGTTTCAGCTCCCTCCCGGAATATTCAGCATACAATCAAAACTGGGGGT
>Ga0206890_1228_pt2 | contig 15397 bp, 6 predicted proteins | sample Alteio_BWOrgHeat_58_FD_152960 | JGI IMG/M metagenome (GOLD analysis project Ga0206890, IMG submission 152960) | Enriched cells from forest soil in Barre Woods Harvard Forest LTER site, Petersham, Massachusetts, United States - Alteio_BWOrgHeat_Nextera6 ... | reverse complement strand
AACATGAATTTAGGGTTACCGGCATTTTTAAACCGTTCCCGGCCAATTCGCACATGCACCCTGATCTTTTAATGTCATTTAACACTTTAAAAGATAGTACCGTATATGGCGAAAAACAGTTGGAAACCAATTACGGCAATAATGCTTTTTATACCTACCTCCTTTTCCCTAAAGATTATAATGCCGACCGGGTTGATGCGCAGTTACCCGATTTCCTGGATAAATATGTTCATTTTCCGGCCAGGGCAGGTATGCCTGCTAATTTGAAAACGCACCAGGTAACCAAACTTAGTTTACAAAAGTTAACGGATATACACCTGCGTTCGCATCTTGCTGATGAAATTGAAGAGAATGGTGATATTAATCATGTTTATATATTTTCGGCTATAGCGTTCTTTATTTTATTGATTGCCTGTATCAACTACATGAACCTTTCAACCGCGCGTTCAACGCTAAGGGCAAAAGAAATTGGCATACGTAAAGTAATTGGCGCGCAACGCAAAGAAATTATCAGCCAGTTTCTAAGTGAATCAATCCTAATTACCTGGTTAGCACTGGTGCTGGCCGTTGGGCTAACCTGTTTGCTGCTGCCGGTAGTTAATCACCTGTCGGGCCAGTTTTTATCTATTAATAGCTTGCTTCACTGGCAAATATTGCTGCCGGTATTGGCGTTGCCTTTTATTATAGGACTCATCAGCGGCATATATCCCGCCTTGTTCATGTCATCATTTATCCCGGTAAGAGTTTTAAAGGGCATAACAAAAGTGGGTTCGGGCAATATCTCTTTCAGGAAAGTATTGGTAGTGGTGCAATTTTCAATCTCCATCATTTTAATTGTAGCTACCACGGTAGTATATCAACAATTGCAGTATATCCAAAAAAAGGACTTAGGTTTTAATAAGGACCATATTATAACCATGCAATATGTGGGTGCTTTAACCAAACAATTTGAAGCCTTTCGTAGTGACTTGTTAAAAAATCCTGCTATAAAAGAGGTGGGCAGGTCATCGCGCATACCATCGGGCAGGTTATTGGACGATCAGAACGCCGCAGTTTTAGAAGGCGGCACTATGCAGCCTATTAAGGTTGATCTTAAATATATTACTACCGACTACGGTTTTATCCCCACCTATGGTATGCAAATGGCTTCGGGGCGAAATTTCTCGCGCGATTTCCCGACAGATACCAATAATTATATCATCAATGAAGCTGCCGTTGCGGCCCTGGGATGGAAAACCCCCGAAAACGCATTAAACAAAGATATGAGCTATGCCAATATTAAAGGTAAAGTTATAGGCGTGGTGAAAGATTTTCATTTCGAATCGCTGCATCAAAAAATAATCCCTTTATTATTCCAGCTACCATCAGTGCGTAATACCTATTACGGAAATATCTCCATAAAAATTAACGGTAACAACGCTCAAGCCGCTATAAGCGCGATACAGGATACCTGGCATAGGTACTTGCCCCAAACCCCTTTTGACTTTACCTTTTTAGATCAAAAATTTGGGCAATTGTATAATAGCGAGCAGGAACAGGGTAGCTTGTTTACCATATTTTCATGCATAGCCATTTTTATTGCCTGCTTAGGTTTGTTCGGCCTATCGGCTTTTACCATTACCCAGCGTGTTAAAGAAATAGGTGTACGCAAAGTATTGGGCGCCAGCATACCGCAAATAGTAATCGAGTTATCCAAAGACTTTTTAAAATTGGTTTTAATAGCATCAGTAATAGCCTTGCCAACAGCCTGGTTATTGATGAACAAATGGTTGCTTGATTTTGCATTCCGCATTAACGTAAGCTGGTGGGTATTGCTAATGGCAGGCGTAATAGCGCTAATTATTGCGTTTGCTACCATAAGCTTTCAATCTGTTAAAGCAGCATTAACTAACCCTGTGAAAAGCCTTCGTAGCGAGTAGGCAGTGGGTAAGCCCCACCCAACCCTCCCCGGTAGGGAGGGCTTTATTAAATGCTCATTTGAAGAAAATATTAAAATAAAAGAAAATCAAAAAGTCTCTCCGCCAATTGGCGGAGGAGATTTAGAGGGGGCTTAATGAACAATTGAACTAATGAACTTATTGTATGATAAAAAATTATTTTAAAATCGCATTCAGGGGATTTTGGCGGCATAAATTCTTTACGCTGATCAATGTTATTGGCTTATCAATTGGTATCAGCGCGGCGCTGGTTATTTATTTGATCGTTCATTTTGATTTTACTTTTGATAAGTTTCATCCCGATGGCGACCGCATTTACCGGGTGGTAACCAATTTTTCGTTCTCTGGCGAAGCCGGCTATAATAGTGGCGTTTGCGGGCCATTAACGGAGGTTGTTAAAACCCAGGTTGCGGGTTTAGACGCATCCGCGCCGTTTTATACTTTATACCAGCCAACCGTTTTTATTAATGATAACAAATTGGCCATCGCCAAATTTAAAAATGAAGACAACGTAGTCCTGGCCGATCAGCGATATTTTAACCTGTTTCATTATCAATGGCTTGTCGGGTCAGAAAAAACAGCTTTAACCGGGCCCAATCAAGTAGTACTTACCACAAAACAGGCTAAAAAGTATTTCCCATCATTATCTTACGACCAGGTGATGGGTAAATCAATCACTTACGATACCATAAAAACTACGGTGGTAGGCATTGTTCAATCTATAAAAGAAAATACCGATCTTACTTTTAACGATTTTATATCCTATAGCACAAAAAACACCAATAAAGCACTGGAAGGCCAGCTGCAATTAACCGAATGGGGAAGTACCAACTCGGCTTCTCAACTTTTTGTAAGGGTGGTGCCCACAGCCAGTATTACGCAAATTGAAAAACAATTAAATTACCTGTTAAAAAAGAATAACCCACCCAAAGCCAGTGATAAAGGCAACACACAAGATTTTCATTTACAAAAACTGAGCGACCTGCATTTTAACGCTAGCTACGGAAATTTTGATACCGGCAGGGTAGCCAATAAAAACACCTTATACGGTTTATTGGCTATTGCCGCGTTCCTTTTATTATTAGGCTGCATCAACTTTATTAATTTAACAACCGCGCAGGCTACGCAACGGGCCAAAGAGATAGGCATCCGTAAAACAATGGGCAGCAGCCGCCAACAGCTTATTATTCAATTTTTAAGCGAAACATTTATTATAACCCTGTTTGCTGTTATAATTTCAATTGCTTTAACGCCGCTTATATTAAAACTCTTTGCAGGTTTTATTCCTGCAGGGGTAAATGCAAATTTCCTTCAGTTTGACCTTATTTTATTCTTAGTCCTGTTAATTATTAGTATAAGCTTTTTATCAGGTTTTTACCCGGCAATTTTATTATCAGGCTACAAGCCGGTCTCGGTACTTAAAAATCAGGCAAAATCCAATTCTGGGCAAACCCGCAATGCATGGCTGCGTAAATCATTAACGGTAACCCAGTTTATGATTGCCCAATTTTTCATTATGGCAACTTTGTTAGTAAGCAAACAAATTTATTACGCCTTGCATAAAGATCTTGGGTTTAAAAAGGACGCGATAATAGTGATCAATTCGCCTTTTAAAAACAGAAAAATGAGCCGCAATCTCCTATTTCTTGATAAACTGCGGTCAATGCCGCAGGTTGAACTGGCAGGTGTAGGCAGTCAGCCGCCTTCGTCAGGCGGCACCAATTCAACCGAAGCTACTTTTAAAGATGGGAAAAAAGAGATAAAAACAGATGTTCAGCAAAAGTTTGGCGATGAAAATTATGTAAAAATATACAAAATAAAACTGCTTGCCGGGCGCTACCTTAAAAATGCCGACACCTCAAAAAGCTTAGTGATTAACCAAACCTATGCAAAAGTATTAGGGTTTAAAACCCCTGCCGAAGCCATAAGCAAGGTGCTTGACTATAATGGTAAGAAACTGGAAATTGTTGGCGTTGTGGGCGATTTTTATCAAAAATCGTTGCGTACACCTATTAAACCTTTAGCTATACTTATTGGCAACAGGGCTTATCAAACCGGCACATTTCATATAGCTTTAAAACCGCAAACAGCAGGCGGCAATGAATGGAAAACGGCTATCGCCGCTATGCAAAGTTCATGGAAAGGGCTTTATCCTGACGACGATTTTGAATACCACTTTTTTGATGAAAACATTGCTAAGTTTTACGAAAGTGAGCAGCAAACCTCAACCCTGCTTGGGTGGGCAACCGGGCTATCGGTGTTTATAAGTTGCCTGGGGTTATTAGGCTTAGCTATTTATACCACCAACCAGCGCACTAAAGAGATTGGCGTACGCAAAGTGCTTGGTGCAACGGTAACACAAATTGTTACCCTGCTTTCAACCGAACTGGTATGGCTCATTTTACTTGCTTTTGTTGTAGTAACGCCAATTGCCTGGTATGCTATGAATAAATGGATGCAAAACTTTGCCGACCGTACCACAATAAGCTGGTGGATATTTGTGCTAAGCGGAACAGGCATGTTATTAACCGCGGTAATTACATCAAGCCTGCAAACAGTAAAAGCGGCATTAACTAACCCGGTGAAGAGCTTACGTAGTGAGTAGGCAGTTTGCGGTGCGCAGTTAGCGGTTGATAAGCACCAATGAACAATTGAAAATAGAGATCAGGCATAACTAGTTTGCTAAGAAAGACAGGTACCAATGAACAATTGAACTAATAAACCAATGAACCAATCAATATGATAAAGAACTATATCAAAATATCCTGGAGAAACATTAAAAAGCATCCGGGGTTTTCGCTGATCAACGCCGGAGGGCTGACGTTGGGTATTGCCAGTTGCTTATTGCTGCTATTGTATATCTCCTATCATTTAACTTATAATCACCAGTTTAAAAACCTGGATAATATTTACGTTGCCGAAAACAACCAGCCGGGAGATGGTAAGATATACACGTTTACCGCTACCCCTAAATTATTAGCCGCGACCATTAAAAGTGAAGTGCCCGATGTTGTGCAAACAATCCGGACTATCGACTATACTGCCGATGGCCTGGTTACCTATAATAACAATAGCTTTAAAAAAGCGGGGCTATACGCCGATCCGGCGTTCTTCTCCATGTTTTCGTATCATTTTATAGCTGGCGACCCGGTTAGTGCATTAACGCGGCCAAACTCAATAGTAATTACAAAAGAACTGGCGCAAACAGTTTTTGGTAATACCGACCCAATGGGTAAAACCATTACCCGCAATAACCAATTACCGCTTATTGTTACCGGAATAATTGACAATGTACCGGTTAATTCGAGCTTTCAGTTTGACTTTGTAATACCCTGGGTGCTTTTTGAAAATGCTAATGCATGGACAAAAAATGCCGACTGGGGCAGCAACTTTGCCCGCACTTATGTGCAGTTAAAAGATCCGTCGAGCTTCGGGAAAGTAAATAATATACTAAAGTCGATCATAGCAAAACATAGCGACGGCAATAAGAACCAAATATTCCTGTTCCCTTTATCAAAGCAACACTTATACTCCAAATTTGAAAACGGAAAATCAGTTGGCGGTTTAATAGATCAGATCCACATTTTCGAAATACTTGCCTTATGTATCCTGCTTATAGCCTGTGTTAATTTCATGAACTTGTCAACCGCCCGGTCGGAAGAGCGGGCGAAGGAAGTGGGCATACGTAAAGCTATCGGATCGGGCCGCAGATCATTGATAGCACAATTTATAACAGAATCGCTTTTACTATCCTTTACATCAACCATAATTGCCGTAGTGATATTGTTTTTAAGCGTGCCATCCTTCAATACGCTTTTAAATATCAAATTATCAATACCCACCGGCGAGTGGTACGCGTGGGCGCTTATTGTTGGGCTGGGTATTTTTACCGGTTTAATTTCCGGGAGTTACCCCGCGTTTTACCTATCATCCTTTCAGCCAATAAAAGTATTAAAGGGAATGTTTAAAGGCGGCACCAGCGCTTTACCTATCCGCAAGGTATTGGTGGTGGTGCAGTTTGCTTTTGCCGTATTTTTAATAACCGCCACCATTTGTATTTACCGGCAAATCCGTTATATCCAAACCCTGTCTAACGGTTACGATAAAAATAACCTGGTTGAAGTACCTATTGAGGGTGCGCTCGACAAACAATCAGACGTGTTGATAAATGAGCTTAAAAATGCGGGCGCAATTATCGGGGCTACACCTACTTCGCAAAGCCTAACCCAATCGGGCAATAACACCTGGGGGATAGATTGGCCCGGCAAGCAAAAGGACCAAAAAGTATTGATAGATATATTTAATATCGGCTTTGATTTTACAAAAACAACCGGGACTAAATTATTGGAAGGCCGTGAGTTTTCAAACCAATTCCCTATTGATACCGCCAATAAAACGGCAATGGTTAATGAAGCTTTTGCTAAACTGATGCACCTTAAAACAACCGCAGGCACTATAATTAAGTGGGGCGACCAGCCCTTTACCATAGTTGGCGTTTATAAAGATCTTGTACGCGGCAATCCTTATGAAAAAACGCCGCCGGCTCTTAGCACTTATGTTGGTAACAGCGCAACTACCATAGCTATGCGGCTAAACCCGGCTAAAAGTATAAGCAGTAATATTGACCAGATAAACAAGTCGCTTAAAGCCCTCAACCCGGCCTACCCGCCAACTATTCATTTTGTTGACAGCGATTTTGAGAAAAAATTTCAAAACGAAAAAACACTGGCTATGCTGGCCAACCTGTTTGGTGGTTTGGCTATCATTATTTCATGTTTGGGCCTGTTAGGGTTAGCGGCCTATGCTGCCGAGCAACGTATAAAAGAGATAGGCGTACGCAAAGTATTGGGAGCAAGCGTAGTTAACCTGGTGGGCTTATTATCAAAAGATTTTTTAATACTGGTTATGATAGCCATTGGAATAGCCGTGCCGGTATCTGTTTGGGCATTAAACAAATGGCTTATTAATTATGAATACCATATAACATTAAGCTGGTGGATAATGGCCCTTGCTGGTTTTATAACCATAGTTATTGCCTTATTAACGGTAAGCTACCAGGCCATAAAAGCAGCGTTGGCTAACCCTGTAAAAAGTTTGAGGAGTGAGTGATTCTGTTTGCAGTGGGCGGTTAGCAGTTTGCAGTAAAAATTATAAAAGTCTCCCCTACCGGGGGAGATTATTCGCAAATTGTCTGTTTTAATGGCGCTCATGAGGGCTGCGCCGTTTAGAGGGGGCTTAATGAACAATTGAACTAATGAACAAATAAAACCATGATAAAAAACTATATCAAAACCGCGTTCCGCAGCCTTTTAAAAAACAAAGGGTTTACGGCCATCAACGTTTTAGGGCTGGCTTTGGGGCTGGCAACCTGTTTGCTTATTGTTTTTTATGTTTTTGATGAGTTAAGTTACGACAGGTATAATATCAAAGCCGACCGCGTATTCCGTTTAAACACGGATATAAAATTTGGCGGCAGCGAAAATTCTTATGCTGTATCGCCCGCACCTACGGCAGCCGCGTTGATCAATGATTTTCCCGAAATTGAGCAGGCAACCAGGTTTCGTGACCGGGGAGGGTTTAAAGTAAAAAAGGGGAACCAAAATATCCAGGAGGATAGGATGATATATGCCGATCCGTCTGTTTTTAACGTATTTACTTTACCCATGCTGAATGGTAACACTGCCAATGCTTTAAAAGAACCCCATAGCGTAGTTATAACCGAACTTATTGCCAAAAAATACTTTAACAGCACCGACGTGGTAGGCCGGGTTTTAACTTTTAATGATACCGCACAATATAAAATAACCGGCGTTATCGCTAATATGCCTAAGCAATCGCATTTTAATTATGATTTTTTTATCTCCATGCCCACGCTTGACGAAAGCAGGGAAGATGTTTGGTTTAATAATAATTTTAACACTTATATACTACTTAAACCGGGTGCCGATTATAGAAAACTGGAAGCTAAACTACCCGAGTTTATGCATAAACATGCGGGCCCGCAATTGCAATCAATACTCCATTTAACATTTGCCAGTTTTGAGCAGGGCGGCAGTTATTTCAGGCTCAATTTAATACCCTTAAAAAAAATACACCTCCAGTCAAACCGGCAGGCCGAGCTTAGCTCCAACGGTAGTATGCAATACGTGTACATTTTTTCGGCAATTGCCATATTCATTTTACTTATAGCCTGCGTTAATTTCATGAACCTTTCTACCGCCCGTTCTTCAAACCGGGCGCGCGAGGTTGGTGTACGTAAAGTGCTTGGCTCGCCACGTAAATACCTTATTGCCCAATTTTTAACCGAGTCAATAATCATAACGCTGATAGGCGCTACTATAGCCCTATTTGCCGCATGGGCCCTATTACCGCTATTTAATAACCTATCAGGCAAAGAGCTGGTTGTTACCCCGCAATTGTTGCTTTGGGTAGTGCCGGTAATTATATTACTGGTTATTATTATAGGCTGCCTGGCAGGCTCCTACCCTGCCTTGTTCCTTTCGGGTTTCCAGCCTATTGATGTGCTTAAAGGTAAACTTGCCACGGGTTTTAAGGGTGGCCGGCTGCGTAGTTTCCTGGTAGTGTTCCAGTTTGCCATATCAATCATTTTAATAATTGGTACGCTGGTTATTTACAAACAGTTAAAATACATTCAAAATAAAGACCTGGGTTATAACCGCGACCATGTGCTTGTAGTGCAAAACGTACAGGCACTTAATGAAAAGGCGAAAATATTTAAACAGGAAATTAAACAAATAGCCGGAGTACAAAATGCAACACTTACCGGGGCATTGCCAACCGGCGGGTATGGCAATAGCAGCAGTTTTTTTAAAAGCCCCGTACCTGATCAAAAAAACGCCATACTACCACAAGTATGGCCCGTTGATGAGGATTACGTTCCCACTTTAGGAATAAAAATGGTTGCCGGCCGAAATTTCTCTAAGCAAATGCTTACTGATTCGACTGCGATAATTGTAAACGAATCTGCAGCAAAATTATTGGGCTTTTCAAACCCGTTGAACCAATTGGTTTACAGGCCAATGGATAACCAGCTTAAAAAACTGAAAGCGTTTCATATTATAGGGGTAATGAAGGATTTTAACTTCAAATCATTACGCGAAAATATTACCCCTATGTTTATTTATTTGGAGGAAAACAGGAGTTCATTGAGTATCCGTTTCAACTCGGCCAATATCCCTGCATTGCTTGACCAGGTTAAAGAAAAATGGGGCTCATTATCGCCCAATCAGCAATTTAATTACTCCTTTATGGACCAGGATTTTGATGCGTTATATCGTTCAGAACAACGCATCGGCACCATATTTATAGCATTCACCTCGCTTGCTATTATCATCGCCTGCCTCGGCTTGTTCGGGCTTGCAGCTTATGCTACCGAGCAGCGCACAAAAGAGATCGGTATCCGAAAAATATTGGGCGCCAACATATCAACTATAGTAGGTATGCTTACAAAGGATTTTATTAAACTGGTGCTGATAGCTATTGTATTAGCTGTCCCGCTTGCCTGGTGGGCAATGAATAAATGGTTTTTACAGGGGTTTGCTTACCGGCAAGATATTCAATGGTGGATTTTGGCATTATCTGGCATAGGGGCCATATTGATAGCCTTTGTAACGGTGAGCTTCCAGGCTATAAAAGCGGCATTGACTAACCCGGTTAAAAGCCTTCGCTCAGAATGAGCTAACGCTTGCGCCGAAGCTTCAGCGAAGGAGCATGGCTTTCAAGGAAAGCTTGCGGAGCGAGTGAGGCAGTCTCGATAGCTATCGGGACCGGCTATGAGTTTGCCGTGGGCACTTTGCGAATACACAATTGATAACTAGATAGCTATTGACTATCGACCATGGACTATTGACTAATAAACTAATGAACCATAGCTATGATAAGGAACTATATTAAAACCGCCTGGCGCAACATCAGAAACAACAAGTTTTACTCGGTAATTAATGTTGCCGGCCTCACCGTTGGCCTGGTAGTAGGGTTATTTATATTGCTTTGGGTACAGGATGAGTTGAGCTATGACGGTTTTAATAAACAGGCTGAAAATATTTATAAAATAAGTATAGTCGGTGGCACGGGCCCAACCCAGCAAATATTCAACAATATTATTGCGCCTGTAGCGACGTTTGCCAAAAATGAGATACCCGAAGTTAAGGATGCTGTGCGGATTAAACGCAGGAGTGAAGTGCCGGTAACGTATAATGATAAAATTTTCATGGAGGCAAATGTCGCTTTTACTGATCCTTCATTTTTCTCAGTTTTTGATTTTAACCTGGTTAGCGGAGATAGCAAAAACCCTTTTCCGGATAACAATTCGATAGTTATTACCCGCTCAACCGCTAAAAAGTACTTTGGTGATGATAACCCGTTGGGTAAGGTTGTTGTAATGGGCAATAATGAAAATTTTAAAGTTACCGGGGTTATTAATGATTTCCCGCCAAACTCAAGTATTAATTACAGCGTACTCCTTCCGCTTAGCCTTTTTAATCATGTAGCCTATATACAAAATAGCACCAGTTATAACGGTACAGGCCGTATTGCGTCAATGGATGCAGACTGGATAAGTTTTAACTACGATACCTACTTACTTTTAAAACCCAATACAAATATTGCCCGGCTCGAAAAAAAGCTACAGCAGATACATGAAAGAAATAAGCCCGATGATGCCCCCGTACCTTACCTGGCACAACCCCTGCTAAAAATGCACTTGTACAAGCCTGATGGCGGCAATGCAGGCATCGAGACCGTAAACACTTTTGCTATTGTAGCTTTGCTGATCTTAATAATTGCCTGCATTAATTATGTCAACCTATCTACTGCACGTTCCATGCTGCGTGCTAAAGAGGTAAGTATGCGCAAAATTATAGGGGCAGGAAAGCTACAGTTGTTTATGCAGTTTATGCTCGAAACTGTTATGCTGTTTGTAATAGCTACCGTGCTGGCTATACTATTAATGTATGTGCTGTTGCCGGCTTACAATGATTTTTCGGGCAAGCAGCTGACGCTCAATATCACAAATTATAAAATTTGGGTGTGTATTGTAATAACCTTAACCGGTACGCTTGCTGCATCAAGCATTTACCCGGCGTTTCTGCTATCTTCATTTGAGCCATTAAAAGCGCTCAAAGGGAAAATAGGCGCCGGTATGGGTAATGCCACCTTTCGTAAGGTGCTGGTTGTGGTACAGTTTACCATATCTATCATGCTCATTATCGGCACTTTTATTATTGGCAGCCAGCTTAAGTTTATGCGCGATAAAAACTTAGGGTATGATAAAGAAAATGTATTCTCATTTCAGATGAGGGATATGGGCAAACATTATGACGCGTTAAAACCCGAGTTGTTGAAGCAGCCGGGGATACTGGCCGTCACCCGGTCAAACGATGATATTGTTGATTATAATAACTGGACAGGCGATAATGACTGGGACGGAAAGCCGGCTAATTCCAACCTGCTATTTCATCCCATGTATGTGGATAAAGATTTTATATCATTCTTTAAAATAAAAATGACGGATGGCCGCCAGTTTACCGGCACTATAGCCGATTCGACCCATTTTATTATAAATGAGGCCGCCGCCAAGGCCATGAATATTAATGACCCCATAGGCAAAAAAATGCGGGTATGGACAATAAAGGGTACAATTATAGGTGTTATAAAAGATTTCCATTTTACCTCCATGCGTAAAAAAATTGAGCCGGTAGTTTTTCTTTATGACCCCAACAGCAGCAACCGTGTATATATTAAAACTACCGGGAACGACGCGCATAAAGCCATTGCCGCAGCACAACAAGCTTGGAAACAATATAACAACAAGGTTCCGTTTAGCTACGCGTTTCTTGACCAAACCTTTAACCTATTGTATAAAACAGAAGAACGTACGGGTGCATTGTTCAACATATTTGCGGCTGTTGCTATTATTATTTCATGCCTGGGGCTTTTTGGCCTTGCAACCTACTCGGCACAGATAAAAACCAGGGAAATTGGCATCCGAAAAGTATTGGGATCAAGTGTTGCGGGTATTGTAAAGCTTTTAGCGGTCGAATTTGTGTTTTTAATAATAATAGCCATAGTAATTGCCGCGCCGGTTGCATGGCTTGCCATGAACAACTGGCTACAGGCATTTGCCTACCGCATAAATATAACCTGGTGGGTATTTGTACTGGCGGGAATTATAGCCGTAGTTATAGCTTTTGTTACCATAAGCTTTCAATCAATAAAGGCGGCTATGGCTAACCCGGTTAAAAGCCTGCGCTCAGAATGAGCTAACGCTTGCGCCGAAGCTTCAGCGCAGGAGCATGGCTTTCAAAGAGAGTTTGAGGAGCGAGTGATAAGTTTGCAGTGAACAGTAGGCAGTTTGCAGAATTTTAAGACAAAGTTTATAAATTAGAGGCTTATGTTTAAAAACTATCTTAAAATAGCCTGGCGCAATATTACCACCCATAAGTTTTATACTTTTTTAAATATAAGCGGGTTGGCTATAGCCATAAGCTGCTGCATTTTTATTTACCTGTACACCAGCTATAATTTAAGTTTTGATACCTACCATAAGCAATCAAAAAACATTTTCAGGTTGGTATATGACCTGCAAATGGATAAAACCATTTATGATAACGGCAGTTCATACGCTACCTACCAGGGGTTAAAAACGGAAGTGCCACAGGTACAGCAGGCGGCTTTTGCGGTAAACAGGCAAAGTTTTATTGTAAACGTTAATGGCGATGCTACAAAGCGCTTTAAGGAAGAAAATAATGTGTCATTTACTAATGCCGATTGGTTTAAGTTGTTCAGTTTCAATTTTGTCGCAGGTGGCCCCCAAGGGCTAAACCTTCCCTACAATGCGGTATTACGTCAAACAATAGCCCGTAAATATTTCGGCGATGCTGATGCCATTGGCAAAACCCTGGTAATTAATAACAAGCCATTAAAAGTGGTTGGTGTAATTGCGGATGCGCCTTACAATACTGATCTCAAATCGGAGATCTATATTTCTTTTGACTCCCTGTTGCCATTAGTACCGTTATACGACAAGCATTTCTTTACGGATATGGGCTATCTGTCGTCCAAACACAGCACATTTATCCGCTTAAATAATGCCGATGAGAAAGATGCTGTGGAGAAGCAGATAATCGGTATAGCTAACAGGCATAACTTTAAATATGCGTTAAAATATTATACGTTTAAGCTTTTGCCATTAGATGAGGTCCATTTTAGCACAAAGTATGAAGGCGTTGTACAGCGGTCGCTTTTATGGAATTTAGCCATCATTGGCCTGCTCATTATCAGTATAGCTGTATTTAATTATATTAACCTCACCGTCGCACAGCAAACCCGGCGCGCGGCGGAAATAGCCACCAGGAAAGTATTGGGCGGATCGGTGAAACAAATTTTTATGCAATTTATTACCGAATCGTTGCTTACCTCGTTTATAGCGGTAATAACCGCGGTTATATTGGTATTGGTGCTGCTACCAGTGGCTAACCTATATTTGTTTGCTGACGAACCTGTACACATTATTTCTTATACCAGCCTAAGCCTGTTTATCGGCCTGGTGCTAATAGTGATTACTATCGGCACAGGGGTTTACCCAGCATTGCTGTTAAGCCATGTAAGCATAACACGGGCATTAAAAAGTAATACTTTGAACCTGTCAACCGGTTTTGGCCGCAAGGTTATGGTGGTATTTCAAAACACCGTAACGCAATCGCTTATGGTGTGTACCATCATTATTATTTTGCAGGTACACTTTCTTAAAAATACCGATGTTGGTTTTAACCGCAAATCGGTTATCACCATACCTGTAGGACAGCTAACCGCTTCGCAAAAAGAGCAATTAGATCATAGCCTTAAAAGCATACCTGCTGTACAGGCATTTAGCGTATGTTACAGGCCGCCCTCCGTTGATACACGCCAAAGCGCTACTATACAATATAATAACCCCACCAAATGGGAAGCTTGGCCGGCCCTTTTCGCAATTGCCGATTCTGGCTACTGCCGCACGTTTGGCCTGCAAATTATAGCAGGCAGAAATATCCGGGATAGAAATAAGCCAAAACCCGAGTTTTTGATCAATGAAACTATGGCCAATATGCTCGAAAAAGAACATCCTTATAATGTTATAGGGAAAGGCCTGTCTGCCGGTGATACCAAAGGCACAATAGTTGGTGTAGTGAAAGACTTTAACGTAAAATCATTGATCGACCCTATTCAACCAACTATATTATTAGAAGATACAACTATGCAAACCAACTTGGCGGTAAAACTTTCAGGCGATAATACCGCTGCTGCGATCATTGCTATTCAAAAACAATATCAACCCATTTTACCTGATCAGCTATTCAGTTACCAGTTTGTTGACGGGCAAATTGCCAAACTTTATAAAGCAGAGAGCATCCAGCAGAAACTGGTGTGGATATCTGCTTCGGTAGCTATTTTCATCAGCTCATTGGGCTTATTAGGGTTAGCTTCCCTTATTGCACTGCAACGCACCAAAGAGATCGGTATCCGCAAAGTATTGGGGGCAACCGTTACTCAAATTGGCTTTATGTTATCAAATGATTTCCTGGCGATGGTGCTGGTGGCATTTCTTATCGCCGCCCCCCTATCCTGGTGGGCCATGAACCATTGGCTGCAGGGGTTTGCATACCGGATTGAGATACATGGGTGGATATTTGCGTTAGCCGGCGGTTTAGCTGCGGTTATAGCTGTTATCAGCGTGTGTTATCAGGCCAAAAAAGCGGCCGTGGCAAATCCGGTGAAGAGTTTGAGGGGTGGTGAGTAGTGATTAGGTATTGGTTAATTAGGATATATCATTTAACCTTTCGCATTTGACTTAGCAGCATTCAACTAATCACTAATTAACTAATCACCACAACCAACTGTATCATAACCGTACATCTTTGTGCATTAGCGAACAGTTTGCCCAACCTTTACTTTATTTAAAACATTGACTTAAAGACATTTATAACTTTGGTATATTATTCATACTAAAGGCGTAATTCAGCTATTAATATTTACATTTAAAAATGCTATCACTCAAAAACGTTTCAAAATACTATCAAACCGGCGGCAACAAGATCTCGGTGCTGAATAATATTACCCTTGATATTGACCAGGGCGAATTTGTTTCTATTATGGGCCCTTCGGGTTCAGGGAAATCAACCTTATTGAATATTATTGGGATGCTCGACCAGCCATCTGAAGGTTACCATTACTTTATGGACCAGCCGGTGCACCAGCTTAAAGAGAAACAACGTTCGGCCTTATATAAACAATACATTGGTTTCGTGTTCCAGGCTTATCATTTAATTGATGAGTTAACGGTGTATGAAAACATTGAAACCCCGCTTATTTACCAGGATATAAAAGGAAGCGAACGCAAAGCATTAGTGGCCGATACGCTTGACCGTTTCAATATAGTAGGTAAAAAGGACCTTTTCCCCGAG
>Ga0206890_1241_pt1 | contig 15500 bp, 14 predicted proteins | sample Alteio_BWOrgHeat_58_FD_152960 | JGI IMG/M metagenome (GOLD analysis project Ga0206890, IMG submission 152960) | Enriched cells from forest soil in Barre Woods Harvard Forest LTER site, Petersham, Massachusetts, United States - Alteio_BWOrgHeat_Nextera6 ... | reverse complement strand
CATTCACAATCATGCTTTGATGACTAACCCGGGAAATTCGTGGAAAATATCGCCTTTTTTGAGGACGAATTATCCGGAAAAAAACAATGAAAAAGTTGATTGGATTAGTTATAAATTGCGTATAATTCGGAAAGAACTACCTGTTTGTCAGCAAAGGGAAATGGGAATTTTTGAAGGCATGATTTAATCCATAAATAGTAATCAATATGCAAGAGGACATATCCATCTTAATTGTAGAAGATGAAGAAATATGGATACAACAGCTACAATTCTTTCTTAAGGATTTTGGTTTTACTTCAACCAAGGCTGTAACCAATCTTGAAGACGCATTAGTAACTTTAAGTTCTACGGAGTATGATTTAATGCTTTTAGATATTAATTTGGGTGGGAAAAATAGCGGGATCGAACTCGGTAAAATTATCACCAGGCTATATAATAAGCCATTTATTTTTATCACGTCCAGCAATACCCACCAATTAAAAGAAGCTGCTGAGGTTTTACCCTCCGCGTATTTGGCAAAGCCTGTCAACCCCTATTCATTATATATCGCCATTCAAAACGCAATTAATAATTTTGGTAACAACCGAATTGCAGGCGGACAGGACGGCGATATTGAATTAACCTCATTTTTCGTCAAGCAGGGTTCTAAATACAAGAAAATTAATTGGAAAGACGTTGCATATCTCTCAGCCGGGAAAAATGCCGGGAAAAATTATACCAGTGTTTTTAACACTGTTGACAAGACTGAATATTTTATCCGCAGCTCTTTAAGTAAGGTACTAGAATTCCTAATACCAAAGCAACTACAATATCAATTTGTGCAGATCAACCGTTCTGAAATTATTAATCTTTTTTTTGTTCAGGAAGTTGAAAATGAAGAAGTAAAAATGGCTTTCAAGAGTTTTTCAATAACTTCAACCTATATGAGGGAATTGAGAAAAAGGCTGAATATAATTGCATAAAATTATTTTTGCTGTTGCTTAATAAAAAAGTTTAGTTGAGCGAATATTTCGTCAATATCTACAGCTTATAACTTGGATCATACTTTTTTGCGATAGATTCATATTTTTTAGATGAATCTTAATTTCCTTTCGCATTGTAAGAAATAGCTATTATTTGATAGATCGCTTTATAGTTAGCCTCAACTGATGTTGTTATTTTGGCGTAATAAATTTTTGAATCAAATTCGTTTAAGTTTGAGTAGCACAGTGCGAGATTATGACTTAACCCGGCATCATAGACCTTAGATTTACTTCAGTTTTGCCCCATATTAATGCGTTAATGTAATCTTTTTTAAAAAAATATACTCCTGCCAGATTATTCATCGCAGCTATTCAAACAAAATAATACGGCAAGATGTTACGAGGAAGAAGCTCTTTTTGAATTAACCAATGCTATGTAGATAGATGAACCAAAAATGGCGGAGCCACGCGGATGCTATTTTTTCCACTCAAAATAAAAGGTACTGCCTTGTCCAACGACAGAGTCGTACCAAATTTTACCACCTTGTTCTTCAACAATAAGTTTAGCTATATTTAGTCCAAAACCTGTACTGGTATCTTTAGTTGATTTATTGGTAGTTGTTCTTGAAAGGCTAAATATCTCGCCTCTATATTCCTGAGCAATACCTTGTCCGTTGTCCCTCACATAAAACTCATAATAGTTCCCCTTGTCAAGATAACCTACTTCTACTACCCCGTTTTTCTTATCATTATATTTAATCGCATTGCTTAGCAGGTTCTGAAATACCTGCATTATTTTAAGTTTCCTTGTACTCAGGACGGGCATATTCTCTGCAATAATTATTTCTTCGTTTTTTCCGGGGAATTGCATTGCTGCTAACTGCCCTATTAACTCTTTGGTATTTACCTGTTCGATAATTGGGATTGTGGTTTTACTCGTTGAATATTTCAATAGAAAGTCAACCATATCCAATAAATGTACGGCAGTGTTGGAGCAAAGATCAGCAAAGTTCTTTAACTCGGAATTTTCAATAACTGCTTCATTTGATTGTACGATAGATAGAGCGCCAATAATGCCGGCTAAAGGAGATTTAATATCATGAGCGACTGTATAAGAGAATTTCTCAAGCTCTTTATTAATTGTCTCCAAGTCATGCATTGCTCCTTTTAGCTCTGTTTCTGATTTTTCAAGTATTTCAGTTTTACTTTTAAGTTGTTCAACGGTGGAATGTAACTGATCCTGTATTTTTCTACGCGATTTAAATTCGCTGACAATAATGAAGATAAGTACAATGATAATAATCTCAGATAATATACTATCAATTATGGTTGAAATAGTTATGTCGTTAACCAAATGATTGTGTTCATCACGTCTTTTATTCAATAAGGTAGTTGCTTTATCCTGTAACCCAGAAGTTAAAAAAGAAATCGCGTCCATTTGCGTTTTTTCGTCGGAAGCCAATGTAGCGATTGTTTCTTTCGAATATCCGGCAGCATTATCGCCATTTTTTTCCCAAAACGATATTAATAACCTTGTTTTTTGTTCGAGTAAGATTTCTTCGTTCTCGAATTCATGATCGTCTGCCAATAGGATTTTCAAACTTCCAATTGTTGGGGCTAGCAATTTTAATTCTTTATAATACTCATCGAGAAATTGCTTTTGATTTGTCGCACGGAATCCGCTCCGGTCTGCCTCCATTTTGCTCAAAAGTTTTTGAATACTGTTAGTGGTATCCAAAATGTTCCGGGCTCTCCTTACCCAAACCCGCTGGTTTTCCTGTTTTTGCAAAAGGAGATATGACGTAAGTCCGCTAACGGCGCACAATAAGATTGCCAAAGTAAAGCCGCTATAGAGCCGTCTTCTAAAAGTCCGATGCATAAATATTGTACCAAAAACGTACTATGTCAAAAGCGATACTAAATTATCACTATGAGGTAAGGCTAAAGTTATGAAATTACTTCAAAATGTGAATAGGAAATTGGGAAAACAAATTCAGCAGTTCATTAAATATTTTTATTTTGGAGAGATAGATTTTTACATTATAATATTATATTATAGATGACATTGTGTGCTTCTTCAAAGACACCTGCTCAACCAAAATAACTGAGTCATTTTCTCCCTTCCCCTTTTTACCTTTAGGGCAAAAAGGAACTATTTATGGCACAGGCGCAGCAGAGTTTTAGCTTATTGGATACCCATTTACTGGAGTTCTTAAAGTTCCCGAGGGTGGCTATTGTATATACTGAATGGAATGACAAGATAGTACGCGAATTGAAAAACGGCTGCGAAAGTATCATCCACAAGTTTACCGGGGAAATTACGGCGAACATGGCCGTGCCGGGCTGCTTTGAATTGCCTTTCGGGTGCAGGCAGTTGTGGGCGCGATATAAGGACAAAGACGAAAAGCCAGAAGCTATTGTTGCGCTTGGGGCGGTAGTGCGCGGGGGTACTCCGCATTTCGAATATGTATGCCGCGCGGTAACGGATGGCATCCTTCAGCTTAATCTTACTTTACCTATCCCGGTTATCTTTGGCGTGCTGACAGTAGATAATGAAGACCAGGCATGGGAAAGACTAGGCGGCGCTCATGGCCATAAGGGCGAAGAGGCTGCCGTTACGGCATTAAAAATGATCGGGATTTGTCGATCAATGGTTAATGGTTAATTGTCAATGGTTAATTGTCAATTGTTAATTGTCAATGGTTGCAGGGTTAAAAAGTTAAAAGGCTTTGCTGATTTTATTATTGTTTATACTTAATTTGCTGAACCATTGATAACTTTGGTGACCTTTACACAGAAAAATTGAAAAACATGATTAAAACATCCATCCGAATACTCGGCTTCTTGAGCATTTGCCTCCTGCTGGTTACCGCTCCACGGCAATATGCCCGCGCCCAGGAAGTTATTGCATCCTACCAGACTTTTTACGATCAGCTAGCGCCCTATGGCCAGTGGGTAACAGACCCTCAGTATGGCGATGTTTGGGTGCCCAATGCAGAACCTGGTTTTCGCCCTTATGCTACAAACGGGCACTGGGCTATGACCGACTACGGAAATACATGGGTTTCTGACGACCCCTACGGCTGGGCCGTTTATCATTATGGCCGCTGGACTTACAACCCCTATTATGGGTGGGTATGGATACCGGGCAGTGAATGGGCTCCAGCATGGGTAAGCTGGCGGTCCGGCGAAGGCTTCTACGGCTGGGCGCCTATGGGCCCCGGATATGAAGCCGGTGGCAGCTATGCGTATCCTGATAACTATTGGATATTTGTAGGCCCAGAAAATCTATACCGTTCTAATGTGTACAGCTATTATGATAACAGCCGCAATTACTATTTCATCCAGCATACCGGCTATATGCACGAAATGTATGAAGGAAACGGGATGAGATATAATTACGGGCCGCGTCCTGAAATGATAGAAAGGGAGACACACCAGCCAGTGCAGGTTTACCGGATCTCCAATGCCCGCGAGGTAGGTGGCTCCAGGATCAGCGGAAATTCTGTAAGCATTTATCGTCCGGCAATTAACCCTGCCAGTGAGCGGACTTCGCGCCCGGCTAATGCGATCAGGGCAACACAACCAATTGGCAGGCCGCAGGAAATTTCGAGAGGCGGGGAAAAAGAACAACCTGCTTTCAGGCAGGAAATTCAACGACAAACGCCGCAAACAAGATTCCAAAATAACAATGCAAATCCCGGAGAACATGAGCAAAATATGAATAACCAACCTGCCAACAATGGAACCCGGCAACAGCATTTCCAGCAAAACAACCCATCTACCAGAAGTCAGCAATATAACAGCAGGGAGCCACAATATAATAATCAGCCGGCAAGGCAACAACCAGAGCCAAGCCAGCAGCAGAATCACCAGCAAGGCGGAAATAACCAGCAACAGATGAACAGGCCACAACAAGGTCAGCAGCAAAGGCCGCAGCAAACCAGCAGGCCACAGCCACAAAAAGAAACCAACAGAAAATAAAAGATTAACCCTAGTTAAAAAGAAAAACCACCATAGTGCCGGTGGTTTTTCTTTTTGTCTTCGCAATGGATTAATTGATGCATGCGGATCAGTATATTGCCGTTCTTAAGCCACGGCATCCTTCGCTATCACCGTCCAGTCGTTATGTCCGTGCCCCATGTCTATCCACTTGTCCATTTCGGCGGCTATGGATGGGATTACCATCAGTTTTACGTTTCCTTGTTTGGCCTGTTCTATCATTAACCTGGCGTCTTTCCTCGCCATATTCAGCTCCCATGAAGGCTGATCGAAGGTACCCGAGGTTATTTTCTTAAGCCTTGCGGGTACCATGGCGCCAGGATTCCATGAGTCAAATAGCTTTGCTACATCGTCGGGACTATCCCCTAATGCTTTGGCCAGCGCCAGGGCATCGGCTATGCCCGCGGTCATTGCCATAAGGAACAAGTTGCCGATCAGCTTTATACCAGCAGCCTTATTGTTTTGCGGGCCTAACTGCACCACCTTGCCAGTCATTTTTGCCAGTTCAGGTTCTATTTTACTGATAATTTCCGGGTCTCCCGAAACTAGCATGGTACCGGTGCTTTCCAGCGCATTTTGCGGCCCCATGAAAACCGGGGCATGAATGTAGGTAACCCCTTTGCTCTTCCATTGCGCGGTTCGCTGTGCGGCTCCCTGGGCAGACGTAGTGGTGTGGTCAATAATGATAACGCCTGTCTCAAAACCGCTGCTGGCTTGCCCCAATATGTCATTTACCGCCTCATCGTCCTTTAGAGTCAGGTGTATTCTATTGGCGCCCTTTACGGCCGCTGCAGGATCATCAAATGCTTTTGCGCCAAAAGCTTCCAGCGCTTTTGCCTTTACGGCGGTTCGGTTCCATACATGTACCTCCTCACCTCTTTTAAGGAGCGCTTTTACAAAGTTGGAGCCTAAATGCCCCATGCCCAAAAATGCTATCATGGTTACTGGTTAATTTGGTTTTTCAATAGATCTTCAAACACATCGGCCTTCCTGATCAGTTGGGGCTGGTTGTCTTTTATCAATACTTCGGCTGGCTTGAGGCGCGAATTAAAGTTGCTGCTCATTTCAAAACCATAAGCCCCGGCATTGTGGAATACAAGGTAGTCGCCTTCGCGCACTTCATTGAGCACACGGTCCCAGGCGAAAGTGTCTGTTTCGCAGATATTGCCAACTACTGTATAGATACGCTGCGGGCCATCAGGATTTGAGATATTGGTGATGCGGTGATACGCTTCATAAAACATCGGGCGTATCAGGTGGTTGAAGCCTGAATTTACACCCACAAACACGGTAGCTGTGGTCTGCTTGATCACATTGGCCTTCACGATAAAATAGCCGCATTCGCTCACAAGGTACTTGCCCGGCTCAAACCATATCTCTACAGCCCGGTTATGTTCCTTTTCAAATTCAGCCGCTGCCTGCGCTACTTTTGCGCCGAGAGTGGTTACATCGGTTTCTTTTTCATCTTCTTTATAGGGCACTTTGAACCCACTGCCGAGATCGATAAAATCAAGCCCGTCAAAATGCCCGGCGATGCCAAACATTACTTCCAGCCCCTGCAGGAATACGTCAATATCCTTTATCTCGCTGCCGGTGTGCATATGCAGGCCCTGGACATGGAGCTTCGTTGTCTTTACAATACGCTCAATATGGCGAAGCTGGTGGATAGAAATACCAAACTTGCTATCAATATGGCCGGTTGATATTTTGTAATTACCACCAGCCACAATATGTGGATTGATACGGATACATACCGGGTAGCTACCCCCAAAACGGTTGCCAAACTGCTCTAAAATAGAAATGTTATCAATATTGATTCTTACTCCAGCCTCCACCCCTGCAAGTATCTCGCCAAAGTCGACACAATTAGGTGTGAACAATATTTCTGACGGCGCAAACCCAGCCAAAAGCCCGAGTTTCACTTCATAGATGCTAACACAATCGAGCAAGGCTCCCAAGCTTTTTATATATTTTAGGATATTGATATTGGACAGCGCCTTGCAGGCATAGAAAAACTTTGTGGGATGCGCTTTAAAGGCCTCGGTCAGCTTGTTGTATTGTGTCTTTATTTTTTCAGCGTGATACACATAGACAGGGGTGCCAAATTCATTGGCTACAGTAATTAATTGTTCGTTTGTTAGCGGTTCGTACATGGGGCGGCAAAAATACGAGGGAAAACTGAATTGTGGATGGATATTGCTTAGTGCAGACACAAAACCATAAAGACCTATGGTCAAAAATTTAAGCGTTTACGAACTTCTTCCCACAACACCAACTCATGCGGGTCTTTATCGTAATATTCGATTCTCCTTTTTACTTCATCCATTTGCCACTGCGGTATGTCAATGTCTTCCTCCTGGACGCTAATAAATTCCACAGCGTCTATTTTCCGCAAATCTTCAATAAGCGCTGTAGCGTATTCCTTCTTTATACGGAGATAATATGTGGCAGACATAAGTTGAACTATTTTGGCAACCGCTTTACTCTACCAAAGGTACATTTGTGTGCAATGAAAATATCAGTTCCAAGAAAACTACATTTGCATTAACAAAAAGTTAAATTGATTGAACTACCCTACGTACAACCATCAATTTTACGTCATTATAGGTAGCCATAGTTATGAAAACAATCACCACATTACTACTCACACTTGCAACAACACAAGCAATAGCTCAGGAAATTGCCGGGAGAGTATTAGACGAAAAGAATAAACCTTTAATATACGCGGTTGTCAAGGCTTATAAGGGGCAAGCTTTGACAGGGGGGACTATTACCGATTTTGAAGGCAATTATTCTATTAAACGACTCCAACCCGGTAACTATAATATATTGGTTTGCTACGCTGGTTATGATTCTATTTTGGTTAAAGATGTTGTAGCTATAGCCAAAGAAATAACTGCGCAGAATTTTAAGATAATTCCCACAGGCTATCATCAGAAGCCTCCAATAATAGTCCGACCAGTTTGCGAGAAGCCTCCAATAATAGACCGAGCGATTTGTCCCATTGGTTTGCGTCCTATCGTAGATTGCGGAACATGTACACCAAAGGGAGAACGTGGTTGTATCTGGATACCAGCGGTTTGCCCCGCAGTAATGGTACCTAACTTCAATGATAAAACGAAAGACTCCGCCAGTGATAAATGATAGAAAAGACAGATAGTTGTTGTGGCACAACAATTGCAACTTGATAAAAATTGCTTTCTGCTTCTAATTCCAAAATAGAATCTTGATTATGTTTGCAAATTCAAGACAAACAATTACCTTTGCATATGGAATACAGCATATTTGCAACGCCTGTTTTTAAAAAGCAATTTGACAAGCTTTGCAAAAAATATCCTTCTATTACAGAGGATGTTGATGCTTTAAGGGAAAGCCTTTTATTAAGGCCTGTTCAGGGAAAATCACTTGGCCATGGATTATATAAGGTGCGCCTGATGATCAAGTCTAAAGGGCAAGGCAAATCAGGTGGCGCGAGGGTTATTACATGGGTTAAGCTGGTTGATAACAAAATTGTATTGGTGACTATGTACGATAAATCTGACCAGGAAACGATCCAGGTAAATGACTTATTAAAATTAATTAACTTTTAAATCAGAACAACGTGAAAAAATCAGTCTTAGAAAAAGAATTGATACAGGCAGGTAAAGAACTAAAACTTATAGAAGAAGGGGAATTAATACCACAACCTTTAGACGAAATGATCAATGAGATGCGGATAAAGCATGGGGGAAGGAGGGAAGGCGCAGGGCGGAAAACCGATGCCAAGAAAACAAAGTACATTCGGGTTACCCCTGAGGAAAAAGATTTTATTCAGAAAATCCGTAAAACAAAAGAGATATTCATACAGCACAATAAGTCGTTTGTCGTTACCATACCTCCATTAAATAAAAAAGGGCATAAAGAATCCATATTATTGTAACCCGAAACACACGATGACATCAAATAAAGCCTATCATGGAACAACGGTAGCTATTACGACTTAATGGATAAGGGTGAAGCTAAGCTTACCAAAAAAGACCTTATCTTACTATCGACAATGGCTAAAGCTGCCGGGAATATGAGGATAATGTACCGGATTTAAAAGTGCAATACCCCCCATCAATAACACCAATATCCCCATCACAAGCGCCACAAAATCCCCATTTGCAGATTTTCACAATTGGATATATCTTTGCACATGGCAATAAAATCCAAATTTTACGGCGAAGGGCTTACATTCGATGATGTGCTGCTCATGCCGGCTTACTCAGAAGTACTCCCCCGCGAAGTAAGCATCGTTACAAATCTCACAAAAGATATACGCATAAATGTGCCCATGGTTTCCGCAGCCATGGATACAGTTACCGAAGGGCCCTTGGCTATAGCCCTGTCCCGCGAAGGGGGTATCGGCATACTGCACAAAAACATGAGCATAGAACGCCAGGCTGACCAGGTGCGTAAAGTAAAACGCTCCGAAAATGGCCTGATCCTGGACCCTATAACTCTAAAGCCGGATGCTACTGTAGGCGATGCCATTAAAATAATGAGGGATAATAAAATAGGGGGCATACCCATTGTTGATAACAGTTTTCTCCTTGTTGGCATACTCACCAACCGCGACCTGCGCTTTGAAAAGGACATGAAGAAACAGGTAAGCGAAGTAATGACAAAGGACAAATTAGTTACCGCCACTGCAGGAACAGACATGCTAAAAGCCGAACGCATACTGGAGCAATATAAAATAGAGAAACTACCCATTGTGGACAAGAAAGGTAAGCTGATAGGCCTGATCACTTTCCGCGACACCATGCAGATAAAAAGCCATCCCAATTCTTGTAAAGACAATGCGGGGCACTTAGTTGTGGGTGCCGCAATAGGTATCACAGACGACATATTGGAAAGGGTGGAAGCGCTGAAAAATGCAAATGTGGACGTGATAACATTAGACAGCGCTCATGGCCACTCAAAAGGTGTGATAGACGCAGTAAAAAAAGTGAAAAAAGCATTTAAAAATATCCCTCTTATAGCGGGCAATGTAGCTACGGCGGCAGGAGCAAAAGCCCTCGCCGACGCAGGGGCCGACGCCGTAAAAGTGGGCGTTGGGCCAGGCTCCATCTGCACTACGCGCGTAGTAACCGGGGCAGGAGCGCCACAACTTACTGCCATTATCGAAGCCTCGCAAGCACTTAAAAAGACCGGCATACCCGTTATAGCCGATGGCGGCATTCGTTATACCGGAGACATGGTAAAAGCGATTGCAGCGGGCGCATCCTGCGTGATGGCGGGTTCCATATTCGCAGGCACGGAAGAAAGCCCCGGTGAAACCATCATCTATGAAGGCCGCAAGTTTAAGTCTTACCGCGGTATGGGCTCGGTTGAAGCCATGCAGGAAGGCTCTAAGGACAGGTACTTCCAGGATATGGAGGCCGATATTAAGAAACTGGTGCCGGAAGGCATTGTAGGGCGGGTGCCCTATAAAGGTTATCTAAGTGAAGTAGTGCAGCAGTTCGTAGGCGGCCTGCGCGCCGGCATGGGCTATTGCGGCGCAAAGGACATAGCCACTTTGCAGAATGAATCACAATTTGTGCGCATCACGCCGGCGAGCATGACCGAAAGCCATCCGCATGACGTAGTGATCACCAAAGAGGCCCCGAACTATAGCAGGTAAGCCCGCATTTGGGGATCAAATACCCCAGCGATGAGTCTCTGCCATTGAACTCATTATAAATCAATGCATCATAAAAGACATTAGTAAAAATATTTTATTTTGCATTTTCCTTAACGATTTTGCTAATACATTTGGAATCGAATGAGGGAAAAATATGCTGCATATTCTTTGGTTTGCCGGTCTGCATGGCTAGCTATGGCTGTTTTTCTCATCATTTTTTGCGGGCCGGTAAAAAAGCTCATAGAACTAAGATACGATAATACCGGCGCTGCCTCATCCCTATCTGTTGATAACAAACTCAGGACTGGTTACCGGGAAAAAAAGGATATTGCGGTGCTTGCGCAATCAGTGTCCTATCCCTCCCCCGGCGCCGGGTTTACTTTGTTTGCGGCATCTTCTTTTGTTTTCTTGCCTACCGGGTTGACAAACCCTGTTTACTTTAAAGCGCACTGTTCCCATAGCTCTGTGGTGCCGGGCATGCCTTTGTACCTTCGCTTGAAGAAGCTGCAGGTCTGATTTTTATCTTTCCGTTATCGTTGCGGCCAATATTTCGCTTACTATGATACAGGTAAGCAATTTCATTATCTTTAATGCAAGATTATAACAACATGCCAATTTTATGTATGAGACTCATAAAAACAGCAAGTCGCCCCGCTCCTCCCGATAGCTATCGGGGCTGCCGTCGGCAATGGCCTTTTCTTATAGCGATTTTCCTGGGCATACCTGTATGGGGCTATGGCCAGAACAGCAATAACGCTGATGAGAGTTTAAACCTGGGGCAATGTATTGACTATGCGCTGAAGCACCAGCCTGCACTGAACCAGGCGCAGATAAATGTAGCCATAGCGCGGGTGACCAATAATATAGCCCTGTCGGGGTGGCTGCCACAGGTGAACGCAGCGGGAAGCCTTACCCATTACGACTTATTACCAAGTTCATTTCAAACGAATCCTGCCAATCCTTCCGGCCCTCCGGTTGTAGTTAAAACAGGTATTGCGGACCTGGCAACGCCTGGAATAACGGCTACCGAAACCATTTTTAGCCCCAGCCTGCTCTACGCTGCCAAAAGCGCCCGCCTTTATATAGACCAGGCAAAAGAGGTGACCGACAGCACTAAGATAAACCTGGTGTCGACTGTGAGCAAGGCGTTTCTGAGCTTGTTGCTCACCCTGCAGCAGATTGACGTGCTGAAAGCCGATACCGCAGAACTGGGCCGTAGCGTCACCGATGCCTACCATCAGTATGTGGGTGGTATTGTGGACGAAACAGATTACGAAGAAGCTACTATTACCCTGAATAATACACTGGTGCAACTGAGGCAGGAAAATGAGAATATCGTTCCCCAATATGCGCTGCTGAAGCAGGTAATGGGTTATCCGCCGGAGAAAAATTTCAACGTAAGCTATGACACGGCGGAAATGATCCGGAACATAAATATAGACTCTTCGGAGCAATTGCAATATGAGAAGCGTATCGAATTCGCGCAGTTGAATACGGCAAAGAAACTACAGCAGCAACTGATCCATTATTACAACCTTGCGTTTCTGCCGACCCTTAGTGGTTTTTTCAATTATACTTATGAATATGAAAGCAATACATTTTCAGATCTTTTCGCCACTTCCTATCCCTATTCTTCATTTGGCCTGACGCTGAGCATACCCATATTCACCGGGTTTTCGCGGCTCGAAAATATTCATAAGGCTAAACTACAGGAGCAGATACTCGATTGGGACCAGGTGAGCTTAAAATCAGAAATATATTCTCAATATACAACAGCCCTGGCTAATTATAACAGCAACCTGTATAGTTTCAAGGTGATGCGTGACAATGTAAGGATGGCAAAGAGGGTTTACTTTGTAGTAGAGCTCCAGTACAAGCAGGGTATAGTAGCCTACCTCAATGTAATTACCGCGCAATCTAATTTAATAACATCAGAAACGGGATACATAAACGCTTTATTCCAGACCCTCTCCAGCAAGATAGACCTGCAAAAAGCAATGGGGGATATTAGGTATTAGGTTTGGGGAATTGAGGATGTAATCAAAAGGGTGAACAGTGCATAAGTGGAGCTTAAAAATAATCCAGTCGACTCCTCCATAAGTTGACAATAATTGATAACGAGATAAACAAACGCAGCTATGAATAAAGTAGCATGGAGCATAATAATAATCAGTAGCATTATGGTTTTTTCATGTCAGAAAAAGCCGACGCCCCCTACCCCGCCTGTGCCAGTTAACCTGGATACTGTGAAGGCGCGCCGTGTTCTTTACTATGACAAATACCCATCTACCACACAGGCGCTCAGCCAGGTGAACATATATCCTGAAGTGCAGGGATACATAACTGGGATATTTTTCAAAGAAGGCGCTCATGTAAAAAAAGGCCAGGAGCTCTATGAAATTGACAAACGCCTCTTCCAGGCGGCGTATGACCAGGCCGAAGCCAATCTTAAAGTGGCTCATGGCACAACAGTGCAGTCACAGCAGGACGCCGACCGCTACGTATATCTAAATAAACAAAAGGCAGTTGCAGAGCAGCTTTATGACCATGCGATAATCACCCTGGAAAATGCCCAAAACTCAGAAAAAGCCGCTGAACAAGCTGTGAAAACTGCGAAGACTAACCTGGCGTATTCTGTTATCTATGCACCTTTTGACGGAACTATTGGGTTCAGCCAGGTAAAACTAGGAAATATGGTAACCGTGGGCCAAACCATCCTTAACACCATCTCCAGTGATAACCCGATGGCGGTTGACTTTTTGATAAATGAGAAACAACTGTCTGCATTTGAATCCTTTTTTAAAAGTGACAAACAAGAACCTGATTCACTATTCACTATTTTAATGCCTGACAATACGCTCTACCCTTACCCCGGGAAAATCTCTATAATAGACCGTGCAGTAGATCAGCAGACAGGCGCAATCAGGGTCCGTCTGGAATTTCCGAACCCTGATTATGTTTTAAAAGTAGGTATGAGCACGATAGTTAGGGTGCATAACCAGGACGTAAACCCGCAATTAGTAGTGCCAAGTAAAGCCGTAGTAGAGCAAATGGGCGAATACTTTGTTTTCGTGGACAAAGACACCCTTCTCGCGCCCCACGAAACTGACCAGAAAAAGGACGAAGATAAAAAAGAAGGGGAAAAAGAAGAAAAAGTTCCGGCCCATTTAGCATTTCAGAAAAAGGTACTTCTGGGGCAAACTGTTGGCCCGAATGTCGTTGTTAAGAGCGGCATCAATGAAGGAGACCGGGTAATTATTGACGGCGTGCAGCTGCTGCATGATGGCTCCCGGATTAATCCCGGTAGCAAAAAGCCTACCGACACAGCAAGTAATAATATGCAAGGCACCACATTAGAAAGTAAGAAAAAAAATTAGGGTAAGATGCACGAACCAATTAATCATTAACCACTGACCATTCACCATTAATATGATTGCAAATACATTTATAAAAAGGCCGGTGACTGCAATCGTTATATCCATTGTATTAGTGCTTACCGGTACTATCTGCATCTTTAACCTGCCTATTGACCAATACCCGGATATCACGCCGCCTATTGTGCAGGTTAATGGCCAGTTTACCGGGGCCGATGCGCAGACGGTGGAGCAAACAGTGGCCACGCCTATTGAGGAGCAGGTGAATGGCACACCTGGTATGGAATACATGCAAAGCAACAGTACCAATAATGGGCTGATGCAATTGAATGTTACTTTTAAAATCGGCACTAATATTGATGTTGCGGCGCTTGATGTTCAAAACCGGGTAAGCATTGCCACCCCTTTGTTACCGGCAGTAGCCAGCCGCCTTGGACTTACTGTGCGAGCACTTAATCCGAGCATGTTGATGATGGTGGCAATCTACGCCCCAAAGAATACACACGCAATTACCTTCCTTGATAATTATACCAACATATTCATTCAGGACGCGCTGCTGCGTGTGCCGGGAGTGGGTACGATAAACAGGTTCACTGACGATTTCAGTATGCGCGTATGGATGAACCCGGATAAAATGGCTGCCTATAGTATTACCCCGGCAGATGTGATTGCTGCTTTAAACGCGCAAAACGTACAGGTGGCTGCGGGTTCAGCGGGTGTGCCTCCCCAACAGGCAACGCAGACATTTGAATTAGGCATTCTTGTGAACGGGCGGTTGAGCAAGGTTTCGGAATTTGAAAACATCATCATTAAAACGATCCCATCTACCGGCGAACTGCTTTATCTGAAAGATGTAGCAAGGGTGGAATTAGGTAAATCCACCTTTTCCAGCAATTCCTTTGTTGATGGCAACCGGGCATCCTATCTACTCATCTACCAGGCCCCTGGTAGCAATGCTCTCGAAACTGCAAACGGGGTGTACGAGGAACTCGCGAAACTGAAACAGTCTTTCCCTGTTGACGTAGATTATAAAGTACCTTTTGAATCAGTTACGGTCGTAAAAGTATCCATGCATGACGTTGTTGGCACTTTATTGAAAACACTGGGGCTCGTGGCGATAGTGGTTTTTCTCTTTCTGCAAAACTGGCGGTCTACGCTCATACCGGTACTGGCCATTCCTGTATCCATTTTCGGCACTTTCTGTTTTTTTATACCCCTTGGATTTACGATTAATACCCTGACCATGTTCGGCTTCGTGCTCGCTATCGGTATAGTGGTGGACGATGCTATTATAGTGGTAGAAGCGGTGCAGCATTATATAGATAACCAGCACATGACGGCTAAGGAAGCAACCTACCACGCTATGAAGGATATTTCGGCGCCGGTTGTGGCTATTGCCCTGATACTTGCTGCCGTATTTGTGCCGGTTGGGTTCATACCAGGCATAGTTGGCCGGCTTTATGAGCAGTTCGCTATCACTATAGCCATTTCAGTGATCATATCTGCATTCATTGC
>Ga0206890_1239_pt1 | contig 15583 bp, 13 predicted proteins | sample Alteio_BWOrgHeat_58_FD_152960 | JGI IMG/M metagenome (GOLD analysis project Ga0206890, IMG submission 152960) | Enriched cells from forest soil in Barre Woods Harvard Forest LTER site, Petersham, Massachusetts, United States - Alteio_BWOrgHeat_Nextera6 ... | reverse complement strand
TGCCGATGACGGCGGCTTGTACGGTGGCTGTCCCGCTGGCTACAACTGAGGCGCGGGCGTGGTGGAGGGCTTCCCGGGCGTCGGGGACGAGGTGGATTCCGGAGCCTGGTTGCCATCCGATTCGGTCGGTCAGATGCAGAAGAAATTTTCCAAATCTTCCGTCGTCAAGCGTAGACGCGACCGGAATGAGAAATTCATAGCCAGGCCCCAGCTGGGCGGCAGCCTCCACCAGAGTGGGAAGATTTGCTTCGACCTCCTTCCAACGGCTTCCTGGCAGAAGAGCGATCCAGAGACTAGACAAATTCAATTCATCTTCTTCGGCGTATTTTTCGCGGGGGATGGTTGGCATCGGTAGTTCAGTGAGGGGGTGGCCAACAAATTCCGCGTCGACGCCGCGGGCTTTGTAGAAGCGCTCTTCAAAGGGGAAGATAACCATCATGCGGTCCACGCGCCGTTGGACCCAGCGGAGGCGGCTGCGCTTCCACGCCCAGAGCTGCGGGCTGACGAAGTAGACGACTAGGATGTTGAGGGCTTTCAGTTCGCGCGCGAGGCGAAAGTTCACGTCGGGAAAGTCGATGAGGATGGCGATGTCGGGGCGGCGCTGTTTGATGGAGGCTACGAGGCGTCGGTAGGAGTTGTAGACGCGTGGGGCGTGGCGGAGGACCTCGGTGATGCCCATGTGGGCTACGTCTTCGGCGTGGATGATGCGGTCCTGGCCGGCGGATTCCATCTCGCGGCCGCCGAGGCCGAAGAAGGTTGCGTTGGGATGGCGGGTTCGGAGCTCCGCGATGAGCTGCGCGCCATAGTGGTCGCCGCTGGCTTCACCGGCGGAGAGAAAGATGTTCGGGTTGGATTGGCTGACGATGACCTCAGTGTAAATTGGCTGCATGGCGGCGAGCGGGGTAAAACGTTTTCGCGCAGTGCTGGAGCGGCTGGGCGGCGGATTGGGCTGGACCGTGGCGCGGATTCCGTTTGATGTGGCGACCGCTTGGAAGAAGATGGTGCGGCTGCGCGTGAAGGTGGAGATTGCTGGTGAGGTCTTTCGGACTTCGTTGTTTGCTGACAGCATGCATGGTGGTCATTTCGTGCTGGTGAATAAAAAGATGCAGCAGGCGGCTGGGGTGAAGTTGGGAGGGATGATTGATCTTGCGGTTGAACCGGACCTTGAGGAGCGAGAGGCTTTGGTTCCGAAGGAACTGGAGGCGATTCTGAAGAAGGAGAAAGTGCTGGCAAGGTGGTACCCGAAGTTGAGCGAGAATATGCGGCGGGAGATTGGCAAAAACATCGACGCGGTGAAGGGTGCGGAGGCGAGACAGCGGCGCGCCGAACTGTGGGCCGAGCGCCTGATGGGCACAATGGAGGGAGAGAAGGAGTTGCCACCGGTGATGGAGGTGGCGTTTCGCAGGGTGCCTGCTGCGCGGAAGGGATGGGAGGCCATGACGGCGGCGCAGCGGCGCGGGAATCTGATGGCCGTGTTCTACTACCAGAGCCCTGAGGCGCGGGAGAAGCGCGTCCGCAAGGTGGTGGAGGATTGTTTGAAGGTGGCGAACCGATGAGACAGGGAGCGCTTTCGGTTTTGTTGACGGTCATCAGCAAGCTGATCCTGCGCGATGACCGGTTGAGCGGAAGAATGTCGCGGATGCTTGATAAGTTTTCGTTTGCCAAAGATCGGGTGGTGATTGCGAGCGGGTGGAGGCGGTTGTCCGCGGTTTATGTCACGGCTGGGAAGGACGCTCCGGCGGTTTTGATCTGCCATGGCATCGGCGAGCTGGTGGAGTATTGGAGTGGTGTGCAGGAGTTGCTGAAAGGGCGGGGCGTTTCGTCGCTGGTGTTCAACTACTCCGGTTATGGCGAGAGCACAGGCAGAGTCAGTACGGAGAGCTGCGAAGAAGATGCTTTAGCTGCGTACCAGGAACTGGTGAGCCGGGGGCATCGCTTGATCGTTCTGCTTGGATTTTCGCTGGGGACGGGAGTCAGTTGCGCGGTAGCTTCGCGAATGGATGTGGATGGGGTGGTTTTGTGCGAGGGGTTTTCGTCGTTGCGTGAGGCAGGCATGGCGATGGGGTTTCCGCGATGGATGACGCGTGTGGTGCCGGATGTGTGGGACTCGGTTGATCGCGTGGGCGAACTTCAGGTGCCGGTGCTGGTGGTTCACAGCGATGTGGATGGGCTGTTCCCGCTGGCGATGGCGGAGCGGGTTGCGGTGGCCTGTGGCGAGCATGGGAAGCTGCTTGTGATTCGCGGCGTTTCGCACAATGCGCCGATCTTCGCGCCGACAGATGACTACTGGCAACCGATTGCAGATTGGGTGAAGGAACGGGCGACTGAGGTCGTAGTGGAGAGATCTCGGATGGTGAGCTAGTCCGCGCTGAGTGGTTGGAGTGGGGCGGTGGTGTCGCTGCCGGTGCCGAGTTCCTGGTCTTTGTACTGGAGCTGGTAGAGCTTCCAGTAGAGGCCGCGGTGGGCGAGGAGTTCCTGGTGGGTGCCGCGCTCGCGAAGCTGGCCTTTGTGCATGACGAGGATGGTGTCGGCGCGCTGGATGGTGGAGAGGCGATGCGCGATGAGGATCGAGGTGCGGCCGGTGATCATGCGCGAGAGGGCTAGTCGGACGCGGAGTTCGGTGTCGGTATCGACAGAGCTTGTGGCTTCATCGAGGATGAGGATGCCGGGATCGTGAGCCAGGGCGCGGGCGAAGCTGATCAGCTGCTTCTGGCCGGTAGAGAGGGTGGCGCCGCGTTCGCGGACGGGCTCGGCGAACTGTTTCGGGAGGGTGCGGATGAATTCGCCGACGTTCACCTCGTCGCAGGCGCGCTCGAGGCGTTCGTCGGTGATCCATGAGGAACCGAGGCGGACGTTGTCGGCGATGGTGCCGGTGAAGAGGAACGGGTCCTGCAGGACAACGCCGAAGCGCTGCCGGAGTTTTTTGAGGTCCTGCTCGCGCACGTCGACGCCGTCGACAAGGATGCTGCCGCTCTGGATGTCGTAGAAGCGCATCATCAGGCTGGTGATGGTGGTCTTGCCGGCGCCGGTGTGGCCTACGATGGCGGCGGTCTCGTCGGGCTCGATGACGAAGCTGACTCCGCGGAGGATCCATTCGATGTCGGCGAAGGTGCGGAGGTCTTCGTCCGTTGCAGACTCAATGCGTTTCAGTTGTGCTTCGTCCAGCTTTTGATAGGTGAACCAGACATCGCGGAACTCGACGCGGCCGGACTTGTCGCCGGCAACGGGATAGGGGGGTGAGACGATAGTTGGTTCGGTGTCCAGCAGCTTGAAGACACGCTCGCTTGCGGCCATGGCTGCTTGCAGAATGTTGTATTTATCGCTTAGGTCCTGGATGGGGCGGAAGAAGCGCTGCGCGTATTGGATAAAGGCGATGAGGATGCCGAGCGTCACGCCGCCGAAGATAGAGTGACGCAGGCCGCTGCCATATGCGGTGTTACGCAGGACAGCGTCGCCGCCGAACCAGATGACGAGTGCGATGGCGATGGAGCTGAGGAATTCAACGATGGGGTAGTAGAGGGCGTAGGCGAAGATGGCGTCCGACCATGCCTTCTTGTTCTCGGCGTTGACGGCGGAGTAGTCGTTGAAGGCTCGACGCTCGCGGTTGAAGAGCTGCACGATGGACATGCCCGAGACGTATTCCTGGGTGAAGGAGTTGATGCGTGCAGTGGCGTGGCGTTGGCGGCGATAGCTGTCGCGGACGTGGCGGCGGAAGATCCGCGTGACATAGAGGATTGCCGGGATGACAGAGATGGCGAGGAGTGCGAGAGGCCAGCTCATCCTCAGCATGATGATGACGATGAAGGCCAGGACGAAGACGTCTTCGAAGATGGCGAGGACGCCGGAGGTGAACATCTCGTTGAGGGCGTCGACGTCGGAGGTGACGCGGGTGACGAGGCGGCCAACGGGGTTGTGGTCGAAGAAGGCGGGTGACATACGCTGCAGGTGACGGAAGATCTGGCTGCGTAGATCGAACATGATCTTCTGGCCGGTCCACTGCATGGTGTAAGTCTGGAGGAACTCGAGAAGGAAGGTCACAAGAAGCGCCCCTAGGTAAAGCAGGGCGAGTTGGGTAATGCCGTTCATTGGAGTCCGGCTGAGATGGCGCGCGAGCCATGAAAGACTGGCGGGGGGAGTGTCAGACATGTAAGTGTCGACCGCAACCTTGACGAGGTACGGTCCCATGACATCGCTGCCGGCTTTGAAGATGATGGAAATTGCGGACAGTATGACCTGCACCTTGTATGGGCGGAGGTAGGTTAGTAGACGCCGCATCAGGTGGCGGTCGTAGACTTTGCCTACGACGTCATCGTCCTGCGCTGGTTTTTTCGCGGGGTCCTGCTTCGAATCCTTCGGTTTACCGTCGTCTGCCATGGGCAATGTCCATTTTAGATGGCTTCGGGCAGGTGTGCGATTCGGTTTCTGCGCCACCCTAAGGGGTTACGCTGATGGAATCCGCGCCGAGAACTGTGCCCTGGCCGCTCTGTTGTGCGAAGACGACGACGCGCATGGTGGCAGGTTTTGCATCCGGCGGTGCGGTGAGGTGGAAGGAGACCGGGCCCGCGTTGAGGTCTTTGACGGTGCCGATGTGTTCCAGCGTGCGGACTACGCCTACGTGCTGGAGCTTGTGGCCGCCGTTCTCGCCGCCGCGGACGTCGGTTGTGTCGGTGGGATCGACCAGCGCGGCATAGATCCCGGTCTGCGGCTTCGCGGTGGTGGGAGCGGGAATGGACACCGACGCTGAGACTTTGCGACCGTCGACAGAGGGCTGCGAGAGCTTGAGGGGGAGTTTGGCGCTGAGGGCCGCGCGTTTGATCGCCATGAGGGCGTGGGGCTCATCGTTGCCGACGAATTGATCGCTTCCGTCAACGATCATCTGCGGAGTGAACGGCCCGTTTACGCCGAAGTGGGAGCAGTAAAAGGTCTGGCGATCGGTGTACTGACGGGAGGAGAAGCGATCGTGCCAGCCGAGCTCGTCCCAGTAGTCGACATGTTCGCCGAGGACGATGATCTCCGCATTCGCTATGGGTTGATTGTGATCGAGCTTTGCCAACAGGGCATCGGCGGGCGGGCAGCTCGAGCAGCCCTCGGAGGTGAAGAGCTCTACCAGGACCGGCATGCGGTTGGCCGGTGGATTCTGCGCTGCGGCCGGCGCGAGGATGACGGCTGTTGAGAGCACCGCCGCGAAGGCTAAAGCTTTAAGCTGATGCATGGTCTTTTCCTCAGTGCAAATAAGACTCGCCTGACGTACCGAAGTCACATGGCGGAAACATTCTCATGAAACAATGAGATTGAGGACTATTCTTTCAGATGACTGGGCCGGTAGGCGTTTATATTTCGATACCGTTTTGCAAAGCGAAGTGTACGTTTTGCAACTTCGCCTCGGGTGTCTTTGGCGCCGAGAGGATGCAGCGGTATGTGAACCGGCTCTGCGAGGAGATCGGCGGTGCGCGGGCCGCGGCTGATGCCATGAAGGCTTGTCTGCCGCGTGGGGTGAATACAGTTTATTTTGGCGGGGGGACGCCTAGCCTGCTCTCTGCGGAGCAGTTCAGGCGAATCTTTGAGCATCTGCGCGGCGAGTTCGATGTTGCTGATGGAGCAGAGATTACGCTGGAGTGTGCGCCGGGGCAGCTTGCGGGCGAGACGCTGGACGAACTGCTGCGGCAGGGGATGAACCGCATCAGCTTTGGGGTGCAGTCGTTTGTCGATCGCGAGAGTGCGGCGGTGGGGCGTTTGCACACGCGAGATGAGTGCGAGGCAGAGATTGCGCGTGTACGTGCCGCTGGTGTCGGGGAGATCAACCTTGACCTGATCGCGGGGCTGCCCTATCAGACGGAGGGGAGCTGGAGATATTCGGTGGAGCAGGTGATTGCGAGCGGCGCTCCGCATGTCAGCGTTTATTTGCTTGAAGTGGATGACGAGTCGCGACTGGGGCGCGAGATGCTGGAGCAGGGAAGTCGCTACGGCGCTTCGGATGTGCCCAGTGAAGATGCTGCCGCAGAGTGGTACCAGCAGGCTTGCGAAGAGTTGGACGCTGCCGGCCTGAATCAGTACGAGATTTCGAACTTTGCGCGGAGGGGTCACCGCTCGCGACATAATCTGAAGTATTGGCGACGCGACCCGTATGTGGGATTTGGTCTCGATGCTCACTCGATGCTTTGTGCTGATGAGGATGCGGTAAGGTTTGCGAATACTAGTGATCTCGAGGAATATCTGGGCGACTTTGCCGCGCCTACACCATTGCGTCTGCTCGAGTCTTTTGAATCCTCGGGGAGTTCGGTTGCCCGGGCGGTTGATCGCATTGAGAGCGGTGCGGCCTTTGAGGAGTCGCTTTTCCTGGGGCTGCGGCTGAATGAGGGGATCGATCTCGACTCTCTGCGTGGGCAGTTTGGCGAGGCGATGCTGCAGGATGCGATGCCTGCTCTTCAGGAGGTGCGGGATGCCGGACTGCTGGAGCTGAATCCGAGCCGAATCCGTCTGACTTCGCGTGGCCGCGTGCTTTCGAACGAGGTCTTCAGCCGATTGCTACTGCCGTCGGTGGCGTAGAGAATTTGGTTAGAGAGTTATAAAAGGAACTTAATTCGGGAGAGAAGAGCATCATGATCGATCTGCGCAGCGACACCGTTACGAAACCTACTCCGGCAATGCGCGAGGCGATGGCCTCGGCTGAGGTTGGCGACGATGTCTATAGTGAAGACCCGACGATCAACCAGCTGGAACGAGATGCGGCTGAGGTCTTCGGACGCGAGGCTGCGATTTTCGTTCCTACCGGCACGATGGGAAACCAAATTGCAATTCGCCTGCACACGGAGCATGGCAAAGAGGTGATCTGCGAGGCGCGGTCGCATGTGCTGGACTGGGAGATGGCAATGATGGCGGCGTTCTCCGGTTGCCTTGCGCGTACGGTTACTGCGGAGCGCGGCATTTTGACGTGGGAGCAGATTAAGCCGGCGATTGGCGCGAAGATTTACTACCGTGCGCAGACGGCCCTGGTGTGTCTCGAGAACACGCATAACATGGCGGGCGGTACGGTGACGCCATTGGCGGTGATGGAAGAGATTTGGGCGGGGGCGCGTGAGGCTGGTCTGCCGGTTCATCTCGATGGGGCGAGGGTGTTCAATGCGGCGACGGCGTTGGGTATCAGCGTTGCGAAGCTGACGAGCGGTTTCGACACGGTGATGTTCTGTCTGTCGAAGGGACTGGGCGCTCCGGTTGGCTCGATGCTTGTCGGGAGCAGGAAAGCCATCGAAGAGGCGCGGGTGCATCGCAAGGCGCTGGGCGGCGGGATGCGGCAGGCTGGTGTTCTTGCAGCTGCGGGTTTGATTGCGTTGCATGAGATGCCGAAGCGGCTTGGGGAAGACCATGCAAACGCCCGGCTATTGGCTGAGGCTGTTGCTGCGCATCCCGACGTGGCGGAGATCGATCTGGATGCCGTGCAGACGAACATCGTCATCTTCAAGCTTCGGGGCAAAGACCGCCCGAATGGCGGCGATGCTGCGGCGTTCGTGGCTGCGTTGAAGCAGAAAGGCGTGCTGGTCAGCGCAATAGGCCCGCACTCGATTCGGTTTGTGACGCACTACGATGTCGATCGGGGAACTTGCGCGAAAGCTGCTTCGATTGTTTTGGAGGAATTGAAATCGGTGGCTGGTCTGGTAACGGCCTAACACCGAGTTCACCGATTGCAACCGATCAGAAACGAAAGGCGAATCGTTAAAAAATCGGTGAACTCGGTGTTAGGTTTCAGTCACCGCCGGCGTTGACGGTTGGATTCGTTGCGAGAAAGACCCGGGCCACCGTGCCGTGCGCGGAGTCGCCGGTGTTGCTTTCGAGCGAGATGGTGCCGCCGTGCTTGATGATGATGCCGCGGCTGACCCACAGGCCCAGACCCGTTCCGCGCTCGCCTTTGGTGGTGAAGAAGGGCTGGAAGAGATGGGGACGGACGTCGTTCGCGATGCCCGGGCCGTTGTCCGCGATGGTCACGACTGCGCCGGCCTGCAGCTTTTGTCCGGCTCCATCGAGGCTTGCAACTTGCTGCGCGATGCCTATCGTTACAACGCCACCGGGGCCTGCCGCCTCTGCGGCGTTGGTGATGAGGTTGGTGAAGACCTGGCGCAACTCGGCGGGGAAGGCGGCTACAAAGATGGGTTCCGTCATGTTGGTCGTTGCGGTAACCTCCAGTTCGGCAAGACGCCTCTCCAGAAGCAGAAGAATCTCCTGAAGCATTGCCCGCAGGTCGACGACAACAGGGGCCCTGGATTCGCGATAGAGCCCGAGCATTGCGCGGCTTATCTGCGTGACACGTGCCAACTCCTGTTCTGCCATGTCCATGAACTGGGCCTGCTCCTGCTCGGTGGCTCCGTGGCGCATGAGATAGAGCAGATTCGAGACGGAATCCAGCGGATTGTGGATCTCGTGCGCGATGGTGGCTGCCAAGCGTCCTGCGACGGCCAGCTTTTCGTTGGCGACCAGCGCTTCCTGGGTTTTGCGCTCCATGGTGGTGTCGCGAAAGACCAGAACGATGCCGGTGATCTCGCCCTTCTGATCGCGTATGGGGGCTCCGCTGTCGGCGATGCTCATCTTAGTGCCATCCTTGCGGATCAGCATCGAATGGTTGGCGACGCCGACGATGCGGTCGAGGCGTTTCACCTTGGCGACCGGAGTTTCGACGGGCATTCGGTTTACTTCGTTGACGATGCGGAAGACTTTTTCCAGAGGCTGCCCGGCGGCCTCGGGCTGGGTCCAGCCCGTCAGGTCTCTTGCCACGGGATTCATCATTTGCACGTAGCCCTTGGCATCACAGGTGATCACGCCGTCGCCGATCGAGTCGAGCGTGGTGCGCAATTGCTGCTCGGACTGGAAGAGTTCTTCGGCGCGGCGGCCCAGAATCTCGAGAGAGAGGCGATAGGCAGCCGAAACGGAGTGCAGGCGATTGCGGGTGAAGAGTCCGATGAGCACGCCCATGCCCAAGGCCAGCGCCAGCAGCACCATCAGCATGGTGTGGACCTGCTGGTGCCAGAGTTCGATACGGCGCGTTCGCGATTGCTCGGCTTTGTAAATTATGTCGGCGAGGTCGTGGCGAACCTGGTCCATCAGCTGCTTGCCGTGGAGGTTGAGATCGACGGAGTCGGTATTGCCGCCGCCGCGGACCGTGGCGATGACTGGGAGCGCGAAGCCATCGTGCCATGTCTGGTGTTCGGTGCGGAGGTCAACGATGTCGCGCCTCTGTTCGGCATCGGAGCCTGCGATGCTGTCGAGATTCGCGATCTCCTGTTGCAGCTGGGACTCGGCATCGGTGAAGGGCTGGAGAAACCGGAGATCGCCAGTGGTCTCGTAGCCGCGCAGGCCGGACTCCTCGTCGGCGACGAGCTTCGCTACCAGCGTGGCCTGCGAGATGCGCGCGTCGGCGTCCTGGATGAGGTCGACCGTCGCGTTGGCTCCGCTGATCTGCAGGGAGAGAGCTCCTGCACCCACCAACAGAGCGAGCACGGGCAGGAGGAAAACCTGCCGAAGTATCTTGTTGAACTCACTAAGATTCACTGCCTCTAGCCCCGTATCCTCTTCTAACTAGTTATTGGGATGCACTTACCGGCTGAAGCAGGCTGTTTAAATTTGTTAGCAGTGCGGGCGCACCCTCTCCCTTGGTCATATAAAGCGCGACCAGCGACGTTACTTCGGCGGGAAGATCAAGGTAGGCGGAGAGCAGGAGAATGGGCACGTGCGGTTTGGTTTGTTGCATCCTGACCGCTACCTCGCCACCATGCATGCCCGGCATGGAGTAGTCGAGTACCACGGCTTCGATTGGCTCTGCGGCAAAGATTTCGAGCGCCGATGGACCATCCGGTGCTGTCAAAACCCGGTAACCGGCACGTTCGAGCAGTATCTTGCGAACCCGGAGACCAATCTGTTCATCGTCCACACAAAGTACGAGGTTAGAACTGTCTTTCATATGGGTCCGGCCACGGAGCGAGCGCGTGGAATTAACCCTAGAATAATACGAGTGGTCGATTTTCGGACTTCCGATTACGATTCATCGTACGTTTGCAATTCTCCGGCTGGCGTACGCTAACCTGACGTTAACGAATCAGAGGATTACGACTTGAGTCAGACGATTTTCGTGTTGGAAGACGATGCGGATATCTCCCGCCTGGTGCAGTACCATCTGGAGAGCGCAGGTTTCACCGTTCGTCCCTATCTAGCGATCAATCAGATACTTAGCGATGCAGAACGACAGCCTCCCGCGCTGTTTCTGCTCGATATCATGGTGCCCGGTGGCGATGGACTGGATCTTTGCCGGAGGCTACGCCAGAACCCTACCCTAAGTGTCGTGCCGATCATCTTTCTGACCGCGCGCGCTGCGGAGAACGACCGCGTTCACGGTCTAGAAATGGGCGCCGACGACTACATCACGAAGCCTTTTGGGACTCGTGAGCTTGTGGCCCGCGTCAAAGCTGTGCTTCGCCGCTTCGAGAGGCCTAGTTCTCCCTCGGTCCTGAAGTTCGAGAACGTCGAGATCGATGCGGGAGCGATGCAGCTTCGCGTCGGTGGCGAACTGGTCACCACGACCGCGACGGAGTTCCGTCTGCTGGATTACCTGGCCCGCCATCCGGGACGGGTTTTTAGCCGCGACCACTTGCTTGATGCCGTATGGGGCGATGCGCGCTTCGTCACTCCCCGTTCGGTTGATGTCTACGTCCGGCGCATTCGCGAAAAGATTGAGGCCGATGCCGAGACGCCGCGCTATCTTAAGACCATGCGTGGGGCCGGGTACCGCTTCGAGATCCCGAAGACAGTACCGGCCTGAACGCGGCGGTTGCGGACAGCAATTCGTAATGAAGGTTGCCGGTTCTCCGTTCGGGTTTTCAGCGAACGACAATCTGCGGCGAGATGGAACTGACAACTGGTAACCGTAACTGCAGGGGCGGATTGTGACGCGTAGTCTATTCTCTTCGTTCTTCATTCGGATAACGATCGCCCTGGCTTTCGTCGCCGTGATGTGGATATGGCTCCCGCCGCGCGGCTGGGTGATGGGGGCGGTTCTGGTTGTCCTGTGGGCGGCTCTCAACGCATTTCTGTTGACGCGAGCAGTTCGAAAGAACATCGCGCAGCTCCAGGTCTCGACCGAGGCGATTCCGGAACGTCACGTTGGCGTCATTGAGCCGACCTACAAGGACTTCGACGGACTCGCCCACTCGATCTCACTGGCCTCGGACCATGTTGAACGAGCTCTCAAGGACGCCTCTGAGAGCCGCCGCCAGCTGGAGGCGATGATCGACAGCATGCAGAATGCCGTGGTTGCGGTAGACTCTGCCGGCCGGATTCAATGGAGCAATCAGCGCATGCAGAAGCTGCTTCCGGATGCATCCTCCGGCAACGCCGTGCGCACGGGACATGCCCTGGTCCAGACCATCCGCGACCCCACTGTGCTGGAGTGCGTCCGCAACACGCTCGAGCAGCGCATTGTCAGCGAAGGCCGCTCGACTTCGCTGGCTCCCGGCCGCATCCTCGAAGTGACGGTCTCTCCTATGCCCGGCGGCGGCGCGGTTGCTGTCTTGCACGACATTACCCGCATTGAGCAGGTGGAGCGCACGCAACGCGACTTCGTGGCCAACGTGTCGCATGAGTTGCGCACGCCGCTGACGTCGATCAGCGGATATGTTGAAACGCTGCTGGATCACGAGGCCTCGCTGAGCCCGCAGGCCCGCGAATTTCTTTCCACCATTCTGAAGAATGCGACCCGCATGAACCGGCTTACCGAAGATCTTCTGGTCATGGCGCGCGTCGAGTCCTCCGAGCAGGAGTTACACCCCGCTCCGGTCCCTGCCGACGTTCTGGTGCGAGACGCCGTCCAGGCGATGAGCGGCCTCGTGCAGGACACCGACGCGGTACTCGAGGTTGGCGAGATCACCACGGTCGAAGTTGTCGCCGATACGGACGCGATTCTCCAGGTTCTGAGCAATCTTATCGAGAATGGCATCAAGTATGGGCAGGCCCGCGACGAGTCCTTCTCAAGAATCATCGTTAGCGCGCGAGAGGTCACCGAGCCTATCGATGCCGTCGAGTTCAGCGTTCGCGACTTCGGCCCAGGCATTGCTTCCGAGCACCTCAGCCGCATCTTCGAACGCTTTTACCGGGTTGACAAGGCGCGTTCGCGGGAGTCTGGCGGCACTGGCCTGGGTCTCGCCATTGCCCACCACATGGTGCGCAACCATGGTGGCACCATCAGGGCTGAGAGCGAACTGAACGCAGGCAGCACCTTTCTGTTCACCTTGCCTAAGGCCTTATCTTCCGCAGAATAATGCCGTTTTTATCGCTATGTAACCTCCCCGTAACAATCCCCCATCACACTGAAAAGAGGATGTATTGACAAGTTGTGTACAAGATCGATGCATTTTTGAATCCGAGGGGGATAAGTGAAACTGAACATCATTGCAGCAAGTGTCTTGGCACTCGTAACAGTGGGAGCCAGCGCACAGAACATCAACGGGGCTGGAGCGACTTTTCCGTACCCCATTTACTCGAAATGGTTTAGCGAGTACAGCAAGGCTCATCCGAACATCAAGATCAACTACCAGCCCATCGGCTCGGGTGGCGGTATCCGCCAGGTGACCGAGGGAACGGTGGACTTTGGCGCCAGCGACGTCACCATGACGGACGAACAGCTTGCGGGAGCCAAGGTCAAGGTGATCGCCCTGCCGACGGTGCTTGGCGCAGTCGTTCCGGTCTACAACGTCCCCGGTGTCAACAAAGATCTCAACTTCTCCGGCGACGTGATTGCCGACATCTATCTGGGCAAGATTTCGAAATGGAGCGATCCTCGAATTGCCAAAGACAACCCGGGCGTCAGCTTTCCCGATAAGCCCATTCTGCCTGTGTATCGCTCTGAGGGCAGCGGCACGTCGTTTATCTTTACTGATTATCTCTCCAAGGCCAGCGCGGACTTCAAGAGCAAGGTAGGGGCGGGAGCTGCCGTGAAATGGCCCGTAGGCATTGGCCAGAAAGGTAATGAGGGCGTCTCCGGAATGGTGCGCCAGTCGCCCTACTCTTTCGGCTACGTTGAGCTGATCTACGCCGAACAGAACAAGATGGCCTTCGGCAGTGTGAAGAACCAAGCCGGGAAGTTTGTGAAAGCGAGCACGTCCGGTGTTACCGCCGCTGCTGCGGCTGCCGCGAAGACTATGCCAGCCGACTACCGCGTTTCGATTACCAACGCGGCGGGTCCAGACTCTTATCCGATCTCCAGCTTTACCTGGCTTTTGATTCCCACACACGGGGATGCGACGAAGACCAAGGTTCTGACCGACTTCATGAACTGGATGCTCGATCAGGGGGAGACCGAAGCCGCTTCTCTTTCATACGCTCCGTTACCGAAACCCGTTGCTGACATGGTGCGCAAGAGCGTAGCCGGTATCAAATAGTTCTTCCGCCGCACGGTGGACCTGAGTTCCTGTCCGTGCGGCGTCTTTTTCAGTGACGTCAACACGCTGCCCGGTACAATCAACCGGTCAATCTAATGAGAACGGACAGTAAAGATTGTGTCCTCTAGCCGTATGACTGACGAACGAGAACCCAGGTCGATGCAACCTGTACCACCTATGCTGTCCACTGTAGCTGCGGCCGTCACGCCCGCCGCGGCGCCACAGGCAGTCAATGCGGCGGCCTCGCCCATTCGCGACTTTCTCAGCCGCCGTGGCAGCGGTCGTCTTGCCGACGCCAGCTTTGCAGCGATCATGCTGGTCTGCGCCTTGAGCATCTTCGCCATTGTGCTATTCATCCTGTCCATCCTGATCGTTCGGTCGCATCTCAGCCTCGCCCAGTTCGGCTGGAGTTTCTTTACCCGCTCGGCCTGGGATCCGGTCTCCGGGGATTTCGGCGCGCTGCCTTTCATCTTTGGCACGCTTGCCACCTCGTTTCTCGCTTTGCTGATGGCGGTTCCACTGGCTCTTGGCGTGGCTATCTTCCTTACCGAACTCTGCCCCCAGCCCCTGCGCGCGCCGATCTCGTTCCTTACCGAGTTGCTGGCTGCGATTCCGAGCGTCGTCTACGGGCTCTGGGCAGTCTTCGTTCTCATTCCTCTTGTGCGCGACGTGATCGGGCCGTTCCTGGTGAAATTCTTTGGCTGGACGACGCTGTTCGACGGGACTAACTTCGGCGTCGGGCTGCTGACAGCGAGCATCATTCTCGCCATCATGATTCTTCCCATCATCTCTTCGCTGACGCGAGACATTATGACCGCCGTGCCCAACAGCCAGCGCGAGGCAGTGCTTGCGCTCGGAGCCACTCGCTGGGAGATGATTCGAATCGGCGTATTGCGCAACTCGCGGATCGGGATCGTCGGGGCAATTATGCTGGGCCTCGGCCGCGCACTGGGAGAGACGATGGCGGTCACGATGGTTATCGGCAACCATCCCAACATCAGCAAGTCTCTCTTTGCCCCCGCCAACACACTAGCGAGCGTCATCGCAGGAGAGTTCTCCGAAGCCACCAGCGATATCTATCTCAGTGCACTGATCGAGATTGGCCTCGCGCTCTTCCTCGTAACCATCGTCGTCAACGCCATCGCCCGGCTCATGGTCTGGGCCGTTACGCGGAACGCTCCGGCGCGGGTGCAATGATATGGGTACACAGCCATTGAACAACCAGCCCCGTCCCATGGACTTCCAGACGCGATCCATGCGGCTGAACAACGCGCGCCGCAAAGTGACCAACTACCTCGTCAGCGGCCTGTCGATTCTCGCAACCATTATCGTCATCGTTCCTTTGATTGCGATCCTCTTTTACCTCATCTACAAGGGCGCAAGCTCGCTGAACCTCGCCTTCTTCACGCATATTCCCGCTCCCGTCGGAGAAGAGGGGGGCGGCATGGCGAATTCCATCGTCGGCTCAGGAATTATCCTCCTGCTCGCGAGCCTGATGGGGGTGCCCATCGGCATCGCGGCCGGCGTTTACCTTGCAGAGTTCGGCCGTGGCAAGGCGCTCGCAACCGCGGTCCGCTTCACCGCGGACGTGCTTAACGGCGTTCCCTCGATCGTTATGGGCATCTCCATTTACTCGCTCATCGTGATTCAGCAGAAACACTTCTCCGCGCTTGCGGGCGGCGTCGCGCTGGGCATCATGATGATTCCCACCATCACTCGTACTACCGAAGAGATGCTTGCCACCGTCCCACACGCCATCCGCGAAGCTGCGCTCGGCCTCGGCGTCCCCAAGTGGCGCACCGCGATCTCCGTCAGCCTGCGCACAGCCTCGCCGGGCATCATTACCGGGTGCATGCTTGCCTTCGCGCGTGTCGCGGGAGAGACCGCTCCGCTGCTCTTCACCGCGTTCGGCAATCAGTTCTGGAGTCTCAAGCTCAACGAGCCGATTGCAGCGCTGCCACTGCAGATTTACGTCTATGCCATTTCGCCCTACGACGAATGGCATCGGCTTGCCTGGGCCGGCGCTCTCGTTTTAATCGTTATGATCATGGTATCCGTCACGCTTGTTCGCATCGTTGCCAACCGCGGCGTACTCAAAGGGGGAAGCTAGTGGGAGTAGGCATCTTAGTCGAGGATCTGAACGCATGGTACGGTACAACCCATACGCT
>Ga0206890_1238_pt1 | contig 15644 bp, 15 predicted proteins | sample Alteio_BWOrgHeat_58_FD_152960 | JGI IMG/M metagenome (GOLD analysis project Ga0206890, IMG submission 152960) | Enriched cells from forest soil in Barre Woods Harvard Forest LTER site, Petersham, Massachusetts, United States - Alteio_BWOrgHeat_Nextera6 ... | reverse complement strand
CAATGCCGACGCCAGCTTTTCTTCTTCTCCCTTTTTGCTGTTGGCAACTGCGATGCTCATCACCGGCACAGGAAAAATTATGGGCAGCAGTTCTAACTGTTTTCCTTTTTCATGCAGGGTGTTGTTCACATGTGTGTTCTTCAGCTTTAAGGTAGCGCCTATATCACCGGCCATAAGCTCATTCACCGGCTGGCGCTTGTTGCCTTCCATAACAAAAAGCTGGTTGATCCTTTCGGTAACCCCATTACTTTCATTTACCAGCTCCATACCGCTTTTTACGGTGCCGGAGTATACCTTGAAGAAACTAAGCTCGCCTATGTGCGGCTCATTCACCGTTTTGTAAATGAAGATACACACAGGCCCGTTGTTGTCGCAGGTAAGCGTACTGCCTTCTTTAAGGACCTGCGGGGGCATTTCGCATGCCGGGGGGCATACGTTGTCTATATACCCCATAAGCCTAGCCACGCCCCTGTTTTGCAATGCTGATGCGCAGAATACCGGGAACAGGTCATGACGCGCCATAGAGATATGCAGGCCTTGTTTCATTTCATCTTCCGTAAGCTCGCCCTTGTCGAAATATTGCTCCATGAGCGTCTCGTCATTGGAGGCAATAGATTCAATCAGTTCCTTGTGCAGGGCCTCCGCTTTTGCTTTTTCAGTTTCGGGAATCGGGAGCTTTTGCGGCTTCGCTCCTTCTTTTGTGTATTGGTATAAAACCATGTTCAGGACATCCACTATCGCGCTAAAGCCCGTCCCGGTATTTATGGGGTATTGCACCACTACCACATTGCTGCCGAAATGATTTTTTGCTTCCTGTATCGTCTTGTCAAAATCAGCCTTGGGATGATCCAGCTTATTGATCAGGAATATCATGGGCGTTTTAAACTTTTCGGTGTATTCCCAAATAATATCGGTGCCCACTTCCACGCCAGTGGCTGCATTCAGCAGCATGACGCCGGTATCTGCTACTCTGAGTGCGCTGATCACTTCGCCCGAAAAATCATCATAGCCCGGGGTGTCAAGTATGTTGATCTTGTATCCCTTCCAGTGTGTGTGCAGCAGTTTTGAGAAAATGGAATTGCCTCGTTCTTTTTCCAGGTCGGTGTAGTCGCCGACTGTATTTTTCTCCTCTATCGATCCCCTGCGGTTAATAAGCCCTGCTTCAAAAAGCATGCTTTCCGCAAGCGTTGTTTTGCCACTGCCGGAGTGCCCAAGCAGTACAATGTTTTTTACGTGGTTGATATCAAATTCCGGCATAACATAGTTTTTACACGTTAACTAATGATTGCGCAGGAACAAATCTTTTTAGAAGCGAATAGAATTATGTGGAACGTACTGAAAATGATTCAATCCCGCGACATTTTCCACTATAAATTTAATAAAAAATTTATTAAAGAGGTAACAGAAAGCGAAGATATTGCCGCTTTCTAAAATATTAGGTATTTGAAAATGAATGTTCAGTCTGGATTATGTCTTTTACGTAAACCTCCTTACTGCGGATTATAGACGAACTTAAACCCTATACCGTGTATGGTCTGCAATTTAGCGGCAGTTTGCGATTTGAGATATTTCCTCACCTTGGTAATGAACACATCCATGCTCCTGCCGAGGAAATAATCATCCTTGCCCCACACATTCATGAGTATCTCGTCCCTTTTGAGCACACGGTTGGCATTCTGGCACAGGTAGCGCACCAGGTCTGCTTCGCGCTGTGTGAGCTGGTATTGCTCTATGTCATTGCCCAGCGTGAGGTTATTGTAGTCAAAATCGAGGTTACCTATCTTCAGGACATCAGCAGCAGGTTCCTCTTTTTTCTTTGTCCGCTTCAGAAATACCTGGATTCTCATCACCAGTTCCTGTATGTTGTAAGGCTTGGTTATATAGTCGTCAGCGCCGGTTTCAAATCCGGCGATCTTGTCGACATCAAGGCTTTTGGAAGAGATAAGTATGATGGGAATATTCTCATTTTTTTTACGGATGCTGTTTGCCAGTTCCATGCCATCCTTTTTACCGGGTAGCAAAATGTCGAGGAGGCAGATGTCGTAAATATTTTTCATGAACTGGTGCCACGCTACATCACCATCTGTGCAATGGGTAACATCAAAATCCTGCTTTTGCAGATAATCTTTTACTACATATCCAAGTACGGGATCATCTTCTACTAATAGTATTTTTACCTTTGGCTGAGACATTAACATATAATGCAATTAGTATTATAAGACAAATATACAGTTTTCCAATTGCGAATATAATACTTCTCGCTTCAAATGTTAATAAGGGAAACAAATAAACCTAAAAAACTATTTCACCCTTTCCGGATTCATAGCAATAAATGATGTCCAGCTATTGGTTTTTTGTTTAGTTTTCTGTTTTGGGCTATTGTCTTTATTTAATGCGGCTGTTCTATGCTGGTAATGATGGCACAGCGCTACTGCCACCGCGTCAGTGGCATCCATAAACCTGACATCTTCCACTATATTCAAGGTATGCTGCAGCATTTTAAACACTTGCTCCTTGGTAGCGTTGCCCCTGCCGGTAATGGATTGTTTTATTTTGCGCGGAGCATATTCGGTTGCCTGCAGGCCGCTCATCATGGCAGCAGCTATAGCCACACCCTGCGCACGTCCCAGCTTTAACATGCTCTGTACGTTTTTGCCGAAAAAAGGTGCTTCAATAGCTACCGCCGCCGGCTGATGTATGGTTAAGAGACTTTCCATTTTTTTGAAGATCAGCAGCAGCCTTTCAGAGTGGTCCTTGTGTTTGGATAGCTGCAATACACCCATTTCTACGAGGGATACATTGCTTTTGTTTATAGAGATCACGCCATAACCCATAACGAGTGTACCGGGGTCTATTCCAAGAATAATCTGGCTATCTTTCAAATAAGTTGAATTAACTACTGTGAACAAAAATACCAAAATATATAGCGTGTGACAAATTGGGCGGTTACTTAATTGCACCGGCTCTCGCGTCACGATGAAAGCTGAACCGGGATGTAGTAAGCGATGACAAAATAAATAATATTGAGGCTGTAGCTGAAATTATTCATGCGTGCATCTTTTACGGCACAATATTTGTTTTTATTAATCTGAATGGATATTAACCCGTGAGGTCATCAGTTAGCGGAGGAAGGTAATAATTGGCAGTATTTATACCAGAGTTAAGGTTATTTCGTTTATGTTTCGGATTTTTGGCAATAAGACAATTTAGAATGTTTAAGATAAAAGAAATAGTATGTAGTATAGGGTTTTTAATTTTATCCTCATCCGCTATAGCCCAAAATGATTTTTGCTCCGCGCGCAATACCAGTTTCAAGGATGGTGAAAAACTCACATTCAGGGTTTTTTATAATGTGGGGTTTGTATGGATAAATGCGGGGAATGTCCACTTTCATACCAAACTGGAAGATCTGAAAGGGCGTAAAGTTTATCATATTACAGGCGATGGTAAAACAGCCAAGTCGTACGAATTGTTTTATAAAGTGAAGGATAAGTATGAGACCTATATTGATAAGGAGAGTATGCTGCCGGTAAAGTTTGTGAGGCATGTGAATGAAGGCGGGTTTATAATAGACCAGGAAGTGACCATGAACCATAACAGGGGCGAAGCTCTTTGCGATAAAAAGGTGTACACAATACCCAAATGTACCCAGGATGTACTCTCAGCCATTTATTTTGCCCGGAATATCGATTATAATAAATATAAGCCGGGTGATAAAATCCCGTTTGACATGTTCCTTGATAACAAGGTATATTCTCTTTACATTAAATACGTGGGCAAGGAAGAGATAAAAACAAAGATGGGAACTTATAATGCGATTAAAATAGTGCCCTTGCTCATAGAGGGCACGATATTCAGCGGAGGGGAAAAAATGATGGTATGGATTACCGATGACGAAAATCACCTCCCCCTGCGCATAGAAAGCCCCATACTGGTGGGAAGCGTAAAAGTGGACCTCGTAGGATTTGACAATCTCCGCAACCCTTTTGGCGGAATGATTAGCCAGGAGTAAACTGCCAATCATCATATAACTATCTACATATTTCCATAGGGATTCATTTTTTCTATCTTTACACGCTTTTGGAACGTTGGTGAAATAACCGCGGCATCTTGCCGGGGTTATTTTGTCATTGTTCTTTATATAAAAACAATTAGGTCCGTATGGTTTCTGTTGGGAAGAAAAAACTGGATATAAATGAGTTTGGGAAGATCGTGTTGCAGAATGATTCCGTTACGCTCAGTAGTCAGGCGCTTAGTGAAGTAAGGCGTAGTTATGATTTCTTAAAAGTATTTTCTAAGGGCAAGCTTATTTATGGCATCAACACCGGTTTTGGCCCTATGGCGCAATACCGGATAGATGATGCAGACCGTAGCCAGTTGCAGTACAACCTCGTGCGCAGCCATAGCTCGGGCATGGGCCGGCTGATGTCGCCGGTGCATACCAGGGCGCTGATGCTGGCGCGGCTCAACACCATGCTGCTGGGCTATTCGGGTATTCACCAGGACACGGTAAAGCTGCTCGCGGCACTGATCAATAATGAAGCTTATCCCTGTGTATACGCGCACGGAGGAGTAGGGGCTAGCGGTGATCTTGTGCAGCTTGCGCACCTGGCACTGGGCATGATAGGCGAAGGGAGTTTCTATTATAAAGGGAAAATAACAACGGCCAAAAATGTGTATCAGCATTTGAAGCTGGAGCCTTTGCAGATACACATACGCGAAGGGCTTTCGATACTCAATGGTACATCGGCCATGACGGGGATAGGCGGTATAAATGTGATTATGGGGCATAGGCTGGTATTGTGGAGCATGCTGTTGTCGCTGGTGATTAATGAAATGATGGAAGCGTTTAATGATTCCTTTTCAGCGGAGCTCAATAATGTAAAGCTGCATGAGGGACAGATGAAAATCGCCGGGTGGATGAGGACGCTTGGCGCGGACAGTAAATTACTTCGTAAACGTGATGAACATCTGTATGACAAAACAATAACAGAGGATATAATAGACGATAAGGTACAGGAGTATTATTCGTTGCGCTGTGTGCCCCAGGTATTAGGGCCTGTGCTCGATACGGTATTGCAGGCGCGGCAGGTAATAGAAAACGAGCTGAACTCTGTAAATGATAACCCGGTAGTAGACTATAAGAATAAAAATATTTTTCACGGCGGAAACTTTCATGGCGATTATGTGTCGCTGGAAATGGATAAGCTGAAGCTTGTGGTTACCAAGCTTTCTATGCTGGCTGAGCGTCAGCTGAATTTTTTGCTTAACTCCCACCTCAATAAAAAACTACCTCCGTTTATAAATGCGGGGAAACTTGGGCTTAACTTCGGGCTGCAAGGCATGCAATATCCCGCCACATCAACGGTAGCGGAAAACCAGGCGCTCAGCACGTCGCTGTACATACACAGCATTCCAAATAATAACGACAACCAGGATATAGTGAGTATGGGCTGCAATGCTGCAATGATGTGCAGCCAGGTAATAGAAAATACTCATGAAGTGCTGGCAATAGAATTAGTGGCATTGATGCAGGCAATAGATATACTGGGCATAAGCGGCAAGCTATCTTTTGCAGGCAAGTGGCTATATGGCCATACACGCAAGCTGGTGCCTTTTTTCAAGGAAGACTTTGCGCCATCGCAAAAACTACAGTCGGTAAAAGCGTGGCTGATGGAAACGGATATCACCGGCCATTTTCAAAAAGAATTAAACAGCGACAACTAATGCAAAATAAATATGCGCTGGTAACAGGTGGCTCCAGGGGAATAGGCCGGGCAATATGCCTGAAGCTGGCTGCAATGGGCTATCCTGTACTGGTGAATTATAAAGGCAATAAACAGGCCGCGGAAGTAACAGCCGGACTGGTGCGCAGCCACGGCGCAGAGGCCGAGATTATGTGCTTTGACGTGGCCAACCGCGATGAGGTAAAGCAAATGCTGGGCGGATGGATGGAAACCTACAAGGAGAAAAAAATTGAAGTGCTTGTAAATAATGCCGGCATCCGCAGTGATGCGTTACTGCCAATGATGACAGATGAGCAATGGGATACGGTTATAGACGCCAGCCTTCAGGGCATGTACAATGTAACCAAACAAATCATTACCCCAATGGCGATGAGCCGGTATGGGCGAATTATAAACATTGTTTCGCTTAGCGGTCTCAGAGGCACGCCCGGCCAGGTAAACTATTCGGCTGCCAAGGCAGGCATGATAGGCGCCACCAAAGCACTGGCGCAGGAAGTAGCGAGGCGCAATATTACCGTGAACGCTATAGCCCCGGGATTTATAAAAACGGATATGCTGGAAGGCCTTGATGAAAAAGAGTATATAAGTATGATTCCCGCCAGACGCTTCGGGTCGCCGGAAGAAGTGGCTGACCTCGCAGGCTTCCTTGCCTCGCCAAATGCAGGTTATATTACCGGGCAGGTTATATCCATAAATGGAGGGCTGTATTCGTAGTGGGCTGCCTACCTAAAACAACCGCTTATTTTTCCTGATGGAGGTAATATAGCCCTCAAGGTCTTTTGAGGGTTTTAGCCACAGGAGCATGGCGATGTAAATGACGGCGATAACACTGCTGCGTAAAATGGCATCTATAAATGTGTGCACATAAATATGGCGTTCCGGTTCAAACAGGTATGGGAAGAAATAGCCGCCGGCCAGGGCCGGTATGCCTGCCGCAATGACCAATAACGTCTTGTTTGAGAATGGCTGCATGTCTAATTTTTTCCAGATAAAAATACATTTCCAGATATTGAAAATGATAAAAATGATGGCGTTGCTGGCTGCGGCGCCATAAATGCCATAGCGTGGAACCAGTACTTTAATGAGGACGAAAAAAATGATGATAAGGCTAAACGAGAGGTAAAAATTAAACTTGTAATAATTGGTAATGGAGAGTACCTGGTCGTTCATGCCGGTGGCAAAATTGACAAGCTGCCCTATAAGGATAATACTAAACACTGGAGCAACGCCGGAATAATTTCTCCCATTTCCAATAATGGCAACCACGTTATCTAGATTGCAATAGAGTATAATAGCCAGGCCAATGCTGGCTATCAGGAGGTTAAGAGAGGACCGTATAAAAATGTCTTTTGCTTTCACCAGGTCGTTGTCAGTGAATGCTCGTGCCAACACGGCAAAAGAAGACTGCTGAAACGCCTTGGACGGTATATACAACAGCGTGACAACGTAGCTGGCTACCACATAAACCGCCACTGCAGCAAAGCCGCTATGATCATAAAAAGGAAGCAGCAATACATCCATCAGGGTCATGAGCATAAGGGAGAGCCCTAGTAGAAAATGATACCAGGTGAAGTGGGCCATTTCTTTATACTCCTGCGCAGTAAATACATTCACTTTAAATAGAAAGCCAAAACCTTTCGTTCTGACCGATAAAAGAAAAAATATTAAAACCGGAACGGAGTAGATCAGTATGGTACCAATGAAAAGAACCGGGTAGCCGAAATAACCAAAACCAAACATGACTATGAGTGCAAGGTTTAGTATGCGTAGCGATATTTCTCTTAAAAAAGCGGATATGGCTACTTTCATTTGTGCAATTAAGTATTGCTCAAATATCCCCAGGTATAAGATCAGCAGCGTATAAATGGGCAACCACCCATAGTATTGCTGCATCAGCGGCCTGTCTTCTGGCTGGAAATGACGGAGCAACCACCCGGGGATCAGCAAATAAATAACGGACACAACAACGGTAACAAAAAATGGAATAAGAAGGCATAGGGTAATGAGCATCTTTCTTTTGCGGTCAGCGTTAGCATAACGATGTATGTAAACGGCAAGCGTGCTCATGAGGCCTATGGGAACAAATGTAGATAACATGATTGCCCACCTCGCAAAGCTATTAATGAAACCGAGCTGCTGCTTAGGAACGAACTTGGTGGACAACCAGATGACCAGGCCTCCTAAAACTGCTCCGCCAACCATGACAATCGCGGTTTTGACAGATTGCCTGAAAACAATACCCATGGGGCAAAGTTAATCGTAAAGAACGGAGAAAAAATATGCTCTTGCATGCTTTGCCCGTGGTGTTGGCTACGGTGGCTTGCAAGAGCATATTTTTTGTGGTTGGCTCTTATTTTGCCCTCATTTTATTTCCTTTGGCATCGTGTGTAACTTCGGCCATTCCCAATGCCTCCATTAGCGGTGGAATATACATACCTACCCGGCCTCTTAAACCTTTTTTTAAACCATACCATCCTTTAACAGGATTTTGTTCTGAACGCCCCCACGCTTCCACTGTTCCTTCTTTTGCAGGTTTTTGTTCGTCGGCACTACCGAGTTCCATCCAGTCGCCACGCTTTTTTAACATAGCATGCAAGTCGTCAAGAATCCGGGCATCGTAATGCAAGACAGTTTTACCTACCGTGCAGACTAAAATTTCTTTTCCGTCTTTTTAATCCGAGTGCATCGCGTATTCAGAAGTTAAAGGCGGCGTTTTTAAGTTCATTGGTTTTTCTTTTGTTCCAATTTTATGGTTCATAACATTTTATTTTTATTGTTATTTAATATGGTTTTAATATCGTTTTTTAATTTCTCTACATCTATACTATCGGTTCCATTATAGTATCCCCGGATTATTCCATTAGCATCTACCAATACAAATTTTTCGCTATGCTCAAAATAATCGGGATTATCCGACGCTACTCCCAGGTAGTAACTATGTTTACTCAAATCATACAACTCGCTTCTTGATCCTGTTAAGAGATGCCATTGACGTTCCTCAATGTTATATTGTTGCGCATACCGCTTCAGAACCGGAACAGAATCATTTTCGGGGTCAACCGTATGAGAGAGAAATCTCACATTTTCATTTCCCTTAAATTCTTTTTGCAAAAAAAGCATATAATTTGTCATTTTCGGACAAATAGATTTGCAATTGCAAAAGAAAAAATTGGCAACATAGATTTTACCCTTTAATGAATCGCTCGTATAAATGTGCCCATTTTGGTCGGTAAGTTTAAACGGAGCAATGGTATGATAAATGGAATCATATTGCGTCCTGCCCTGTGCATCTCTGTAAGGATATGTTTCACCAGTAGGGTAGCAGCGGGGCAACATGCCGGTAGCGCAACTTGCTTTCTGGTATCTGATAACAAAGACATCCCATAAAAACATCACCAGGATCGCGGCGATTCCGATTCGATTTCTATTCCACATATCAGGCGAAATTTATATTGCGGCTACTTCTTTTCCTTTGGGCAGAAGCATCCATAACCCAATAGCTAAAACCAGGCAATAAGCAATATCGGTAAACATTTTGTACATCATTCCAACCATCATTGCCTGCGGAATCATCAGGAGGCCGTGCGCAAGGTTTGCCCAAAGTGTGAAGTGGAGGAAAGAGAGATTAGCCAATGGTTGGCGGGCAGCGATAAGCATAAAAATTCCCCAAACCAGGTAAACGATTTCAATCATCAGCTCCACATGCTTGGAAAGTACATCCCATCGCATAAATCTCAGCGCCCCACCTTCCTGCATAATGGGAGCATCGGTTGAGGTCAATATAAATAGCCCTCCGAAAAGGACTACTGATACGATACCATAAATAGTCAAAAATATTTTCAGGCCCTTAAGGCTGGATGTTTGTTGCATAAATTTATTTTTTAGTTTGATTTGTTACTTAAAAATTACTTGCTTTTCATCATTTTTTCCGCTTCCTTTTTCAAGTCATCTGCAAATTGTTCAAACGATTTGTCAAACGAAGGAATCATTTTGGTATACATGGGAAACATGAGTCCGCCAATTTTTTCAGTCATTGAAAATGTGATGCCATTGTTGTTCTTTGTAAGCGTGTAAACTCTTTTACCTTGTCCGTCACCCCAAACCAGTTTTTTGTTCATTTCAAATTCCAGCACTTTTAATTTGAAGGTTCGTTTTGCGTCAAGCGTTGATTTCAATTTTATTTTTCCCCCCGGTGCAATATTGCCTTCAATAGAAGTTACGGTTGAATTCCATCGCGGGTAATCGGAAGCTTTAGTGAGCAACGCCCACACAATAGAAGCATCTGCATTGATATCAATGCTTACAGAGGTTTCCCGGTGAAAAGTCGTTTTAACGGTTGTGGCTTTGCCGTTTTCGGCCGTTGTGGTAGTCAGTGTCATTTTGCTCTTTATCTTTAGACGAATGAGCAAAACAAAACGATAGGATTAATTCCCTTTTTCTTCGGGATAATTTTCCATCACTTGCCGGTTATGTTCGAGGTGATGCAACTGGAGGGCTGACGCGCCTGACGCAAAAGGGTCGAGTTCCCCGAGGATTTTCATCCGCAGGTCAAATAAATGCTCTTTATCTTTATTTGCAGATTCTTTTACCAAATCAATTTTAACCAACTCTGCCTGTGTGTTTTGTTTCGGATTAAAGATGCCATTCAACTCCGAACATTGATGACAAACACCTTCCTTATTGATCAAAGCACATCTGCCCTCAAAAATGTTTATCATTTTGCTCCTGCCTGTATGGAGATAGTATTTCACCATTGCTTCATTGGTACTCAGAATGTTTGCAATTTCCAAAACCTTGAATTCATAAACCTCTTTTAAAAACAGGCAAAGTTGTTGCTCTAATGGCAATGCTTTAGAAATACAGGTAAAACAAAGCGCAATATGCTCCTTTACTTCAAACTGCCCGTGAGGGGAAGTAGCTGCAATGTGCATGGCCTCTTCAAAAAATTGTTTGTTATTTAACGCGGCTGCTTTAGTAATATCAGTAACATTTTCTGTCCACCGCTTTTGCGTTTTCAAATTATCTTTTGCCAAATTTGATGCGATGGTAAAGAGCCATGTTTTTAAAGAAGATTCACCTCTGAAAGTTTCCCGTTTTTCCAGGCCCTTTAGGTACGTATCGTGGGCAATATCTTCGGCATCCGCAACACACGCAGTGATTCTAAGCAGGTAAGATTTTAGTTGTCCTGTAATACTTTCAAATTCCCGGTTGAATAATTCTGCGGTCATATTTTATTAACTGTAAACTTATTGCGAAGATAGAAAAGCGGAGGCGAAAACACCACTTCATTTTTTTTGGGCGGGTTTAACCATTTCAATTAACCCTATTGTTTTTTCGCATACCTTTGCCGTCCCAAAAGCGGGTGTGGTGAAATTGGCAGACACGCCAGACTTAGGATCTGGTGCTTCGCGGCTTGGGGGTTCGAGTCCCTCCACCCGCACTAAATTAATAATCAAGCAGTTACACATAAATGTAGCTGCTTTTTTATTTAAGTAAGAAAACAATTTGCACAAAAAATTGCACAATGAACTTCTTTTGTTGTTCTATAGAGTGGTTGTGATCGTCCGGCGTGTCTGCCAATTTCACCACTCCCGGCTCTCGGAAAGCCGCCACTGTCAATGTTCTTCGCGTTTCCTATTGTAATTAGCTGTTATTGTCTGGTGCTTCTATTGATTCCGCCATCGAGGACATAACTATTCAGTCTATCACCTCGAGCTACAATATTTTCGCGATATTGTAGACTGTGACTAATGAAGGTGCTATGGAGCCTAATAACTACGCCGATATTCTCGAAAATTTGGCTGTTAAGCAATTGCAGATCGCAGAGGCGTGGATTTCAGATATACCGCCTACAGGTCGTGCAGCTCTCCTGATTGAGGGATTTAGAGTGGTAGATTTCTTGCATGTTCATAAGGCGTTTTCTGAGCAATTTCAAAAACAAATTGACTTCCCTTCTTTCGATATAATGCTTAAAGGGTTAAACTGTGCAATCCATTATTTACTGCCTTCTTTAACCGGTTGTGATGGTATTCCAATGGTTGAAAGCACTCCGGTTACACAAAACAATGCAAAGGCAATCCTATATCATTTCGGGGTATATGTTATGCTTAAACGAACTGCCGATATGCTCAAGTTTGGCATAGTGTCGATAACGGAAAGCAATAATGAATTAACCGTAACAATGACCGAGCAAGCAGGAACTGATCATTTCTTAGATGCGATTGAATCAACGAAATTTATTAAATTTTTAGAAAGAAAAAAAACAGGAAAAAAGATTGATGAGGAGCTATACAGGGAAAAGATTGAAGAGTTAATGAAATCCCTGGTCAGCAAATGGGATACTGGTAACGGTATTGTGATTGGTTATAATACACAACCAGAAATCGATGTATATTTCGAAGACTTGGTATCTCATGTCATCCTTGAATGGCAAAGATCGGCTGGAATTCCTCCAACAGCCAAATTTGGAAATATCTCTGGGGCACAGCTTTTAGAAATAGGAGCGATTCTTGTTAGTGTTACTTTAAAGCATCTTCATTTCGTTCTTTTAGGAATAAAACAGATTCCTGAAGCCAACTATTTGATGAGCTTGACAACTTGGCGCAATCCGGCGACATTGATAGAAAATATACATTCCCTTACTGGTATTGATGCTCATCTTGTTAAGGAGGCCATCAAATTCTTTACAATAAAAAGTGTCGATTCCGTTTACTTTCTTACCGAATCCACACCGTTTATTCCTTTATTGGTTGAAGTATCGCCGAATTATGTACTTTCTCCAATTGCAGGCATTTTTTCAAATCCGTTTAGCAGTGTTAGAAAATATGGTGAATATCAATCTTCAATAACCCAAACGTTGATAAGGGAACCACGAGAAAATTGGATGATTAGTGATTTAGTTGCTATGTTTAGAGGCAATAAATATAAAGTAATCGATAAGCCAATAGATTTGAAAAGTAATGAACGGTTCATTACAGATATTGATACGGCCATATGGAACTCTGTAGCAAATGAACTTGCGCTTTTTCAGTTGAAGTGGCAAGACTTTGACACGCACAACATACGAGGCCAACGTAGTAGAGCGAAAAACTTTGTAACGCAAGTTGATGATTGGGTTGAAAAAATTGAAAGTTGGATACATACATATGGAATTGATAAACTGCTTAAGCGAATGCAAATTCAAGCCGATTCAGGTGTAACTATTTATCTATTTGCAATCGGCCGAAATGCATCGAGGTTTAGAAGCTACGGATATGATTTGAAACAAAAAGGGATTGCAACAGGAAGTTGGCCTCAATTTCTCAGACTGCGGTTTCAAATTGGGCCGGTCGACAATGTGTTTAAAGGATTATTTGATGAACTAATTAAGGAGCGCGACGTACCTATTGATAAGCAGCCGATTCCACATAGCTTTGTTGTGGATAATTTTGTGATTACATATGAAAATATGTGGTTTCGTTTTCCTGAAGAGAATCTTAATAGAGTTCATTGATTGCGAACATGTGGGATAAGTTGCCACACCCACAAGCCAAAAACGATTTGTAGCATGATCAAACTATTGAAACCATCGACAATGATATGACAGGGAGCGCCTCTACATACATAAAAGAGATCATTGAAAACGAAACATTGAAAATTAAAGATACATTTTCAGGACCCAGTTATCATGCTATTCAGCATATCCTTAGACGACTTGATTTTATACTGGTTTTTTACGGTAGTGCTCAGGGGAAAACGGAAGAGGAGGTAGAGGAACTCAGAGAATTCTATCAATATGGCTGGGCTCCAGCGTTAAAGCCTTTTTACAACGACTTGAACATAAATACCCTTGAGCCTTTTCCCGAAGTGTATAAGGAAGCGATGAATTGGGCGGATGGCATAATCCAATTTTCTGGGCACATTGCGTTTTTAAAACAATTGGTTGAGTATGAAAGAGCCAACCTAATAAAATTATCGCTTCCAAAAGAGAATGAAATTTCTTTCTCATATGTAGTTGAAAATGCTGGTATCGAGTATTACGACCGGCAAAGTCGTGATTTTTATAGGGATGTTATTGTGGAACGAATGATTGAAGAAAAGAAGAAAGAAAGTGATTTAAATGAAGAAGAAATAAAGGCTAAACTAAGGGAAATCATTCGAAACCCTAACGGTAAATATATAAGTTATGACAGCACACCTGAAATTGATGAATATTACAAGAAAAAGGCCCAGTTATTTATATTGAGGGTTACTGAATATGACGTATTTGGAGAAGATGACGTATTTGGAGGAGTAGAGTATTGGAAGTATTTAGACGTACTGATAGCAATTGTTGGCAGTGCCCTTATGCACACTGAAGCTTGTTTGGAACTTACTAAAATTAATCCCAAAGTAGATTTACAGAACGTACTTACTTACACCCATTATAAAGATAAAACTCTTGATATTTATAAAGCCTATTTCGGGGCATCCCAAACCGAAATTGAGCAAATCTTCTCTTGCTTAACTTTAAATAAGGAAAACTTTAGCTACTATTTAGAGTATCCCGCTGCTTCGTTACCAATGGTCATTCAAGTATCTGAAAATATGCTGGTTAGGCTTATTGCTGGGTGCATAGGTAATCCTTTTGAACTATTAAACAGAGAACTCAAACGCAAATTCGCGACAGATTATTTTGAGGCCGTAAACAAAAGGGAACAAAGATTTAGAGACCAACTATATAACATGTTTGCTCATCCTAATCTCATTAAAATACCTAAAGGAATTGAGATTAACTGCAATGGCAGGAAAACTGATATTGACGCTGTGATTTTCGATACAAAAACGATGACTCTTGGATTATTCCAGTTAAAGTGGCAAGACCCTTTCAGAAAATCAATGCGAGAACGTTTTAGCCGAATTTCTAACTTATTTAATAAAGCGTCCGAGTGGGTCGAAAAAGTGGAATATTGGTTAACAAATTCGCATATCAAGGATATTGTTGACACTCTCGATTTGCCAAAATATTATCAAGGAGAAATTCACCTTAATGAAGTTCATATATTCGTGTTAGCACGAAACAATATAAATTTTACCAATGTAGATGATATGGACGACAGAGTTGCTTGGGGAACATGGTATCAAATGTTGGAATCGCAAGCAAGAGTACAAAGTTCTACAGATAATGTAATCAGAGACGCATTTATAAAGTTGAAAACACTAAGCCCTAAACATAGGATGAAAAACGAGAAAATTCCTGCAATACCTAACTTTGAAACAAGGTTTGGGAAATATCGAATTTATCATGACAAAGCACAGTAGCGGGATGTCTAACCTTGAGGATATTGCCTTAATACTCTCTCAAGCACCGCGCTTTTATTATTATTTTCTGATAACCATTGAACGATAGACTGAATGTCGGGATTTATCATGTCTATGGTAAATTCTGTTCCGACAAAAAGGAATTGAAACAGCAGTTGGTGGTCGGATGTAAGAATAAATTCCCATGAGCATATCACCTTAATGTACTCGTCCCCATGTTTTAACCCTGCCTCTGACCTATATAATCTACGCGTTGTGTAATGCCACATTTCGCCTTTCTTGGCGTTACGTACATACCGCTTTATATTGTTTAAACTCTCTTGATTGTAAGATGATTCATCTCCGCCATAAACTTTTGCTTCCCACGCCAACGCCTCCACACCAATCTTTGCCAGAAATTTAGAAACTAAGGGATGATTTTCTGGCGCCCCAAATTCTACTGTGATTGCTGCTATATCATTAACACCTTCAGCTAATAACTTTTCTAATACTGCCCGGTCAACGTCGATAATTTCTTCCCTGTTTTTCGCTTTACCAAAAGTTACTTTTGAAATTTGGTCATCCAATAGAAAGCCATCTTTACTTGGTATACGTCCTTTCTTGCTTAAAATGTCCAAG
>Ga0206890_1107_pt2 | contig 15847 bp, 14 predicted proteins | sample Alteio_BWOrgHeat_58_FD_152960 | JGI IMG/M metagenome (GOLD analysis project Ga0206890, IMG submission 152960) | Enriched cells from forest soil in Barre Woods Harvard Forest LTER site, Petersham, Massachusetts, United States - Alteio_BWOrgHeat_Nextera6 ... | reverse complement strand
GATAAAAAACTGGGCAATAAGCGCTTCGACGATTATTTGCTGGAAGGCCCGCTTGCCGCACTGGATGCAATTGAAGCGGCCACAGGTGAAAAAGAAATCAATGTCATAGGCTATTGCTTAGGCGGCACGCTGCTTGCCATCACGCTTTCCTACCTCAAAACGAAGAAGCAGGAAAAGCGCATTAAATCGGCAACCTATCTTACGACGATGACGGATTTCAGCGAAGCAGGTGAATTGTCGGTCTTTATCGATGAAGAACAATTGCGCTCACTGGAAGCGCGCATGTCGGATAAGGGATTTTTGGAAGGCGACGACATGGCGGCCACCTTCAACATGCTGCGCGCCAACGATTTGATATGGTCCTTCGTGGTCAATAATTACCTGCTGGGCAAAGACCCCTTCCCCTTCGATTTGCTTTATTGGAACGCCGATTCCACGCGCATGCCCGCCGCCATGCATAGTTTTTATCTGCGCAATATGTACCAGAAAAACCTGCTGGTGAAGCCAGGCGGCATCAGTCTTTGCGACACGCCTATCCATCTTGAGAATATTGCCACGCCTGCTTACATGCTTTCCACGCGCGAAGATCATATCGCGCCGTGGAAATCCACCTATGTTGCCACACAGATTTACAAAGGCTCCATACGCTTCGTGCTTGCTGCCAGCGGTCACATCGCGGGCGTCGTCAATCCGCCAGCCAAACATAAATACAGCCACTGGGTTGGAACAGAATTGCCGAAATCACCCGATGCCTGGTTTGCCAAAGCCAAAGAAAAAGCAGGGTCCTGGTGGCCGGACTGGGCTACTTGGAACAAGACCTATAGCGGTGAGAAAGTGCCCGCCCGCAAAGTGGGCGGCGGCAAGCTTAAGCCCATTGAAGATGCCCCCGGCAGTTTCGTGAAGGTGAAGGATTAGGCAACTCCAAGGTTGCAACAAGTTATACTAAGTGATACCATCATAATAGCAGAGGGGAATTATGAGTATAACAAAAGGGGTTAAATTAGACGCAGCTACCCAGAAACGCCTTGAAGCGCTGGCGCAGATTCGCGATAGATCGCCGCATTGGCTGATGCGCACCGCTATCGAGCTTTACCTTGAGCGTGAGGAAAATATCGAACACGAGAAGCGCGAGGATATGGAACGCTGGGAGCGCTATCAGCTTACCGGCAAGGCGCTATCGCACGATACCGTTTCTGCATGGCTGGGTGATCTGGCAAAAGGTAAGACTAAACCTTGTCCGAAATAAAATGGCTTCCTGAAGCGCTTGCCGGCATTGAACGGTTATACGAATTTCTGAACAGTAAAAATCCGCAAGCAGCCATGCGCGCCGCCGACCTCATACTGCAAAGCGCCGATTTACTCCATATCAATCCGGCCATTGGCCGTCCCATGGCAGACGATACCGGCAGGCGTGAATGGTTTATTTCGTTCGGCGCCGGTGCTTATGTTCTGCGCTACATACTGGCAGATGAAAATACAGTAGTTATCATTCGTGTGTGGCATAGTCGGGAAAGCAGAGGGGATAAATAATCAGATGTCTTTTTCGGCGAAGGCCGGTTAGATTTTTATCATTCCCGCTTTCGGCCTGCTGGCCTCCGCGATGATCTAACGCTTCGCGACTAAAGAATGCGGTCTCCTGACCGCAATATTATAATTGTATTACCTGCTGTTGCCTGCGCTTGGCTACCATTTCTGTTTGCGGGCCTAACACCGGCTGGGGCGGGCGCGACATCATGGGCTCCGGCTGTGGTTCAGGAGCTGCCGTCTGCTGCATTGTGTTTTGGGGTTCTTCCGGCACAGGATTCTCTGCAGCCGGTTTTCCGATATGTAATTTTTCTTTTGCCGCGGCAATAGCGTCCTGACCTTTTTCCTTAAGGGTCTGCGCGCCTTCATGCACTTTGTCTTTGAGGTGGCCAGCGTGTTCTTTGGCCATGGCGCCTATCTGCTGGTTGGCAGCCACCAATTCGGATTTCAGCCTTTCAAGCTCAGTTGCATGGGGGGTTTCGAGCTTCTGCACGCCTGATTGCCGGCCACTGGAAATAAATGCCAGCTCCTGTACACGGATTAAACGGTGATTTAAATCCTGCGTGATATTCTCCAGATCAAAACGCGGGCCCATCTCCATAATCGCCTGGGCGCGCTTGTCGTCGGCAAGAGCTGCAAATGCACCGCCGTAACGCGATTCCACCGCCGCAGCAAGATCGGGATTGGCTTTTACAAATAAGGTGAATACCTGTTCCTGTGAAATGGTCTGCCGGTGATTGCGCAAATTTTCCAGATAATGAATCTGGCTGGGCACGGATAATTCATGCTGCAGGCTGGGGTTCCTGCTTACTTCCTTAAGGCTGGGTTCATCAAGACCGGTTACTTTCTTGCCCACCCATTCAAACGCTTTATCCACCGCCCAGAATATAGGAAAGCCGATCGCCACACTGCCAAGGATAATCATGAATGTGCTTGCAGAAGCAAGAATGGCCGTTGTGGCTACCACTGCTGCTGTAAGCGCCAGAACATTTGCCCCAAATCCTACCCAGGCAGTTTTCTTATTGCGGGTCAGTGCTTCGCCAATGGCGGGATTGTCTCTGCCTAATGCATTTAGATCGTCGGCGGTAACGGAGTCTGCGGTTTTGCCAAGCTTGGCAGCAATTTCCGGTTCAAAGAATAGTTTGAGACGTTCTTCTTCAAACTTAAAATCACGGTAACTAAGGTAAGCATCAATGATATAATTTGCACCCAGCCCCAATGCCAGGGATTTGGTTAATGCAGCCGTCTGTTTACGCGCGCCTGAGCCTAATAACCCTACAGCACTCTGGGTCACTTTATGCCAGAATTTGCTAAGAAATTCTTCAGTATTAAATAGTAGTCCGTGGGCAGCCATCGCTTAAACATCCGTCAAAAGGATTATCTCAGTTTAGAGCTTACCATAGAAATGTTGCAGAATTATTAAGATTTGATGAAGTTTTAAGGGTATAAAATGGCTGTGGATGCCAGTTTTCCGCCCTTCAGCGGTAATCGCGCGCGAGCTCAACGTAATTATTGCAGGAAACCGGAATAAAGGCGGTTTCTTCGGGGGTTAGGTCACGAAGATAGCGCGCCGGGTTGCCCGCCCATATCTGCCCCTTGGGGATGCGCTTGTTTGGCGTCACCAAGGCGCCGGCCGCCACCCAGGCGCCGGATTCGACCACGGCGCCGTCCATCACCGTCGAATGCATGCCTATAAAACAGCCATCTTCCAAGGTGCAGGCATGGAGCAACACACTGTGGCCGATAGTGATGCCGCTACCGATAATGGTGGGCCCGGTCTTGCGCGTGACATGGATGACCGTGCCGTCCTGAATGTTAGTGCGTTCGCCAATGCGGATGATGTTCACGTCCCCGCGTATAATGCAGCCAAACCAGACATTGCTCTCGCTGCCGATATGGACGTCGCCAATCACCACTGCGCCTTCGGCGATAAACGCATCCTTGGCGATGGCAGGCAGGATATTTTTATACGGGCGGATCATCATGGAAAGACAGCGACCTGTTCAAGCGATGTCGTCTCAGGGAACCCGCACATGACATTCATGTTCTGAATCGCCTGGCCGGATGCGCCTTTGCCGATATTATCAATCACTGAAACGATGATGGCCCGGCCCGGCAAGCGGTCTTTAAATACAGCCATCGCGCAAAGATTGGTGCCGCGCACCATATGTGTTGAGGGCGCCGCAGACACAATTTTTACAAAGGGTTCATTTGCATAAGTTTTGGCAAGACAGGCGGAAAGATCATCCACAGTTTTTCCTTTGGCAAGCGTCACATAGATGGTCGAAAGAATGCCCCGGTTCATGGGCATGAGATGGGGCGTGAAATTGACTAATATATCGCTGCCCGCCGCTTCTGAAAGCCCCTGCTCGATTTCGGGCGCATGGCGATGACCAGCAATGCCATAGGCGCTGATGCCGTCATTGATTTCAGTAAAGAGATTGGCCTGTTTGGCGGCTCTCCCCGCCCCCGTGACACCGGACTTGGCATCAATGATAATGTTGTTTGATTCAATGAGCTTGTGCTTGAGCAGCGGAATCAGCGGCAATTGCGCAGATGTCGGATAGCAGCCGGGATTGGCGACGAGGCGCGCTTTTTTAATGGCATCGCGGTGAAGTTCAGTGAGGCCGTACACCGCCTCTTTTTGCAAATCCGGCGCTTTATGCGCATGGCCATACCACTGCGCATAGGTATCAATATCAGCAAGCCGGAAATCCGCCGACAGATCGATTATCTTCACATGCCCCGGCAGGCGCGCGATGACTTCCTGGGTGGTCGCATGCGGCAGGCAGCAAAACACGATATCAATGTCTTTATAATCCACTGCCGTGAGCGTGATGAGATCAGAAAGGCCAGCAAAACTTAAATGCGGATAGACTTCGCTTATGGATTTTCCGGCCTGGCTTTCACCTGTCAGGACCTTAATTTCTACAAAAGGATGCAGCAGCAGGAAGCGGATAAGTTCTGCGCCTGTATATCCGCTCGCGCCTAATATAGCTATGCGTTGTTTGGTTTTCATGAGAATATTTATAATGGAATGTCGTTTAGATACAAGCGATGGCTAAATACACATAGCATGCGTTAGTCCATGAATACAAAACGTAATGTTAGTTAAATATACACATCCTGCAAGCTGCCAAATACTATAATTATGAGGGATGTTATTGTTATATGGAAGATTATTATTTGCATAAACAGTGGCTTACATGGGAGCAAATACCCTCATGTAATGGATTTAACAAAATATTAATATATTGAGTGCTAAAATTAAAGAGTCAAATGAAGAATTGAAAATTAGCTATATGTCTCAACCTAGCTTGGAAAGCTATAAACTATGAATGATGAACCCGAAAGACGACATGAAAAGAAAATGCGGCCAGCAGAAGCGGCCAGCAGATTTCTTAACACCGCATTGGATGCACTTCCTAATCCTGTGGTTATGTTGGATGAAAACGGATTTACAACACTTCATGAAGATAAAGCAGCTATAACCCTGAGGCGCAGCCAATCTACTTATAGGGATTTAATTCCATTTTTAATTCAGGAAGAAAGAGATACTATATTTCAAGAAATTATTACCAACACTGAAATAGCTCATGAAGCAGGTACTACCCCCCCAGACCAAAGAAGTTCTATAGTCAATATATTTTATCGGCAATCATCAGATGAAGAGATTGATCAATCTAAAAAAAGATTAGAACAAATGCGAGTAGCCATCAATCTTCCACCTATAGAAGTCTATGATGGAACTCCACCGAAGGAGTTACAGGAGGCATATCGTATGCACGACGAGATGACAGAGACCGTTAACGATTTTGCCGTATTACCAAAATTTTTTGATATACTTACTGCCATTGAGAAGGGTGAACAACCTCCTTTAGGTTATCGGGATATTTTAACAGAGGGAATTGATGCATTGGATACGATAGCTTATAATTTTAATATGTTGGCAGTGGCACCTTTGACTGAAGTTGATAAAGAACAAAAAAGGAAAAGTGCGGCAAATATACTTTCAGATCCTCTTTTTACAAGCGTAGTTGAAAGCTCAGATCTTCTAAAAAATGTTAACGATCCCAGTATACAAGAAAGAGAACGGATACACCTAGAAATGGAAGCTATTTCTGAGCGATATAAAATATTTGCTCCCCAAATACTGTTAATATGCGCGCATGCTGAAACTGCAGTAAAAAATATTGCATCTGGAATAGAACGATAATAATTTCTGCTCGAAAACTCTAGACCATGACGTATAAGAACCAGACTAATTGCAGCCGATGCGGTTCATTTCCTGTTCGGCGCGCGACTTGGCACTGCTGGATACACTGCCAAACTTCGCCACCACCTGTTTAAGCACAATACAGGATTCTTTATCTTTATTGAGCGCGTCCAGAGACATGGCAAGTTTCAGCAGATTGTCGGCCGCTTTGGGGCCGGTGGGAAGTGATTCATACCCTAAACGGAAATCATCCGCCGATTTCACATAATCATGGCGCACATAATAGGTTTCACCCAGCCAGTAATAGGCGTTACCGATAAGCGCGTCCTTGGGGTATTTCTGGGTAAAGGCCGCAAACGCATCGCCCGCTTCAGTGTATTTAGCCTGATTGAGCAGCTTAAAGGCATAATTATAATGTTCGCGCGGATTGGCGAATTTGGGCAACGGCGCGGCAGCCGGTGCGGCGGCGGCAGTGGCATCGGCGCTCGTAGGTATATCGTTGCTGTCTTGAGCCTGCGTGGCGGGCTCAACCGGCTTTAACTGGCTGGAATCATTGGGAGCCGGAGCAGCAGACGCCACTGCGGTCGCTTGTTTCTTTTCAAGCACGCCTAAACGAAATTGCATGTCGCCGTTGGATTTATCGAGTTCGGCTTTGAGCTGTTTATTCTCAAACGACACTTCTTCTATCCTGCCTTGCAGTTTGCGAATCTGCTCTTCAAGCTGCGTCAGTTCCACCTGCAGGCGGGCGGTATTGGAATCCCCCGCAGTATCTCCTGAATCCTGATTATCGCCGTATTGAGCCCACGCGGCTGTCGCCGCGGCAGAAAACATCAACGCAGCAAGAAGGTGGAAAGCAGGATAACGCAACATATTCATATAGCTCTCAACATAAAAATCCCGCCTCAGAGGTATCGCAATTACAGCGGCCCATGAGGCGGGATAAGACTTAAACCGAAGCTTTAATTACTGGCCTGACTTTACAGTCACAGCGCGGCGATTCTGGCTCCAGGCGCTTTCATCCGAACCCACAACAGCGGGGCGCTCTTTGCCATAGCTGATGGTCTGGATGCGGCTGGCGTCGATACCAAGGCTCACCAGGTATTTTTTGGCAGCAGAGGCGCGGCGTTCACCAAGAGCAAGGTTGTATTCACGGGTACCGCGCTCATCGCAATGACCTTCAATGGTGACATTGAGCGAGGAGTTCTTTTTCAGGTATTCAGACTGGGTTTTAAGTGTTGACTGACCGTCAGCATTGATGACAGAGCTGTCGAAATCGAAAAATACGCGATCGCCGACATCTTTAGCAAGCTGGCCGGTTGCGCCAGTACCATCACCTGCAGCACCGCCCGCACCACCGGCGCCACCATTGGCGTTGGGAGCAGTTTCGCAGGCAGCGAGCAAGAGTACCGCGGAAAACATCGCGAGAGCTTTAGTGGTTAGTTTCATTGGTTTTCTCCAAACGGATAAGGGTTATATTCTGACATTGGCGAAATAGCAGCAAAGGGTGCGTTTTCCGCGAACGGGTCACATCTTTGAGTTAGAGACAAGTCATTAGGCCCTTACTATGAATGTTGGCAATAGAAATCAATAGTTTTTTATAGTTTTCCGTCAGGAAAAAGCTCCATCGTGGCGCATGTGCAACAAAGCGTGTGAAAAAAGATACAGTCTATTTAGCGGCCTTTGGATTTAATGTATATTTTCCAATGACTTCCCCTACAGCCAAGACATGACTTTGAATTGCCGCCTCGGCTTTGGATCCAGTCACTTCACCGGAAAGCTTCAGAGACTTTACGTCAAGCGCATACACTTTAAAATGGTAATGATGGATAAGCGCATCATTCCATGGCGGGCAAGGGCCGTCATACCCGGCATATACGCCTTTGCGGTTGGGATCGGACGCAAAATACGGTGCATAATCATTTACGCCGCGAATGCCGTAAGGTGTTTTAAGGACGGATTTGCCATGCTGGACAATGGCCTGACTATCCGTATAGGCGGGGATCTGATGCGTTCCAACAGGAATATCAAAGAGAACCCAGTGATAAAAATTCCTGCGCGGCATAGTGGCGGGAAGTGTTTTTCCCTCCTTGCCGGCATCGTCAAATACGGTGGGAACATCGGTATCCACACCGATGATGGCATAAGATTTGGTTCCCTCAGGTCCTTCGGACCAGTAAAGACCTATGCTCTTATCGGGCCCCGGTTTTACATGCAAGGTGGCGGCCGGTATGCAAAAAGCAAACTCCGGTTCAATATAGCCATCGCTGCCAATTCCTTCCGCAGTCACCGTCAAGGCAGGTGTATTCTGCGCCAAGGCATCAGTAACAAACGCCACTATGGATGCTATCGCCAGAATGGTTACTATATGCCGCATATATTCCTCCATCACTAATTTTGTTGCCGGATTCTCTCTCTGAGTTTTTGGAAAGTCAATGCGTTGTTAGGATATATTGCGTTACAAATAGCACCACGGACGACAACGCAAACATAGCTGCAAGATCCACGCCTATTCTATAGGCTGTGTTATTTCCGGCCTGCTGATGCAGCTCCATCGCCTTGCCATAATAGAGCGCGATGATGATGATGACAGGATAAATATAGCGGGAATCTTCATATTCAAAATTACCCGTATAACGCCACATATACACCATGGACGCAATCATGATAAGGGTAAAAAGCCCGCCAAATTGCATTATTCTTTTATCCTGCAGGGACAGAAGCTTGAAACGAAATGCACTTTCAAGAATATAGATTATTATCGCAAACCAAAGAATATTAAATGCGATGAGGATATCAGGGTTTCTCCATGGCATAACATGGCCCAACAGCAAGGAATGCAGCACCATGTTCCAGAACATATCCTGGCTGATTCCCATATCATTGTCATAGAGAAACAGGAACGCGTTAAATCCGGTGAAGATCGACCACCAGTCGGAAAAGCTTCTTGACTGCAATACGCCGTGAATATGGCTTATCACCCAACCATGTTTGACAGTGAGATACGTGCAAACCAGAGTGAAAAGAATGGAAGCAAGCAACTCAAAACGCAGAAAAATGCGCGGCGTGCGCCTGTATTGAAACAGGGCACAGAGCAATACGCTAAAGCCGATACCCAGAAGTATAACCCCCGCGTTTTTCGCCAGCACCGTAAGACCGCACCAGAAAAACATCAGGGCCAGATATTTCAGCATTTTCGTCTGCAGCCAGCAAACCGTATAATAAAGAGTGCCGGCTTCACACGCATAGAGAAATATATCGCAGCTAATGCGCCCGCCCATGGTGACGCCGATGGGCCAGAATAACAGTATTGCAAGCGGTGCATAATACGCTGCGCTTTGCAGCGGCAGCATGCGGCGCAATAATAAAGCGGACATCACGGCAAACACCATAAACAGCATCATGGATAAATGCCTGACCACCATCAATGGATCCTGCGCGCCAGCCATCATCGCCAGTTTATATAAGCCGGCGGCGGCTATATAATAGGTCGGCGGATGGCGCGCGGCACCGGTAACACTCTCCTCTGGCAATGTTCCATGCTGCACAATATGCGTGACGTAACTTACATGGGCATTAGCATCCAGCGAAAAAATATCCCATGTCGTATTATAAAAATGAAAATAATATAATGCACAGGCTGAAAGAATTAATGCTATGCTGCCTTTGTCAAAACGCAGCAGCCGCAATGCATAAAACGTCGCGAGAAGAACAATTATTGCAAGAAGATAATAAAGAATAAAACGCTCCCCCTATTTGTTGATACCGCGTACTTCTATGAACGCTTCACGCCGCAAATTGCGCAGGTATTTTTGCGCTTCAAGCTCAAGCTTCTCTTTATAAATAACTTCACGGGCCGCATCGTTAGCAGCCGAAACCGCAGAAGTGGATGGCGGCAAATCCATGCGCTCGCACAGCACCCATACATTTGCTTCCTGCGGACTGACAACAGGATCGGATACACCGCCTACTTTCAGCTTCATCAACACATCCCGCAACGGCTCAGCAATAGCGGTGGAAACATCGCGCGCGAGCGAAACCTTGTAATCAACATCCGTAACATTAGCGGCTGCAGCCATTGTTTTCTCGGTGCATTTTCCCGGAGCCTTCGCCACTTCCTTCGCCTGCTGCAACAGGATGTCCGCATCCTTCGTTTTGGCGTCCGGCTTCAATGTCATCTGGATTTGCTTATAGGCCAGCTCGGCGCGCGGCGCTTCTGCAATAGCATCCGTTGCCGTATTCGGCGCCTGGCGCGCATCCATCAATTTAAGTATCTGATAGCCGCCGCCAGTGCGTACCGGTTCGGTGATGCCGCCCTTGTCAATCTTCGCAATCGCAGCAGCAATGGCCGGGTCAAGCTGGGACAATTCCACCCAGAAAGGCTCCGCCGACTTGGTGCCGCCCGTGCTCGATGAAAACTGGGTTGCCACCGCTTCAAAGCTGGCGCCGGTCTTGATTTCTCCCGCAAGCTTATCGGCCAGTTTATGGACGGCCGGTTCGTTCGCCGGTGCATCTACAGGCAGTTGAATGGATGCTATCAGCACTTCATTGGATTTGTTGGGGCTTTCTTCTTTGCGTTTAACAAAACGCGCGACTTCCTGATCACTGATGCGGATTTTAGGGCGGATTTTCTTCATGACAATTTCCGCCCATGCCATCTGAGCGCGCACCTGAGCATAGAAGGATGCCTTGGACAGGCCCTTGCTTTCCAAATATTGTTCCAAACTGCCAGGCGCCTTGCCGCTTTGTTTTTCTATCTGCGCAACACCATCATGCAGTTTCGCATCCGTGATAGTGATGGATGCACGCGATGCATCTTCCATCTGCAGTTTTTCATCGACAAGCTGATGCAGAATCTGGGGCGCAAGGCGCGCACGGGTTTCCGGCGTATCGGGAATGCCTGTCGTCCCCATGACGAGCGCCATGCGATCATTTAAGTCAATCGTTGAAATCACCTGGTCATCAACGACGGCGACAATCCCGACGGAATCAGCCGCTGCTGAGAGGGTTGACGCTGCATAAAACAGTGCAGACATTATGATAAGAAACCGCATTAGTGAGTACTCCCCATACCTGTATCATTACTTGTTGGAACCGGATTGACGCTACCAGAATTTGTTTGCGCATTCACACTGGTGATATTGCCCGCTCCCATTATATTGTCCGAGTGCGTAGTGCTATCTGTACTGCCAAAATTCTTTAATACCAGCACAACCCCAATTGTAGTGGAAGGTTTAACGTCTGCGACGCTGATATAACTGCGGCCGATACTGCTGGTAATCATCATACATTCATTATGAAATACGAGCGCGGTGTTAAGTCCCACCGTACCGTCGGAGGGCACCAGCGGGTTGATGGAGGATACAGGCAGGTTAATATTCTCGGGCGTTTCTTCCGTACTGCCTAAATCCTTACGCCCTGATACGTTCCACGTCCAGTGCGGGGTCAATTCCAGCGCCGTATTGCCAAATACTTCCTTGCGATCGCCAAAAAGCGGCTCGTTCTTAAGCGACACGTAGGTTACATCGAAAGTTAACGGCTTGAGTACAAAATTGGTGGAGACTTCATTGCTTGTCGGCGCAAGCGTTTCGCGATCGATGCGGAAGCTGTAGGCAATATCCACCCATTTATATTTCATTGCCACGCGCCCGATATAGTCGGAATAATGGGCATCCGCCGAGCTTGCAATCGGAAACGGGCTTTGATCATTTTGCTGGTAGGCCTGGCCAAACAGCCATTCCACATATTTCTTATCGGTAAACTGCATCTGGCCGCGCATGCCGTAAGCGCCGCGCAGGCCGGATTCCACCTGATCAAGCCCGGAGAAACGGTCGGGAGAAAAAAGATTAGTGTCATTTAGCTCTGCAATCTGGCTGTCTTCATTGGGTATGTTGGGCGAATTCTGAAGATTGGGGCTGGCAACCGCTTCGATAATCGGTGAAATCATGAGGCTGCTGCCATTGCTGAAGCGATTAATCAGCGGATAACGCCAGTTCATATCCACCTGCGGAATGACGCGGCCGGTCTGCCCGGTAAAATTATTTTCCGAAATGCCTTCTATCGGCTGGTTATTGACGTTGTACGCATCACCGCGCAGCGACGCGGTGGTTTCAAACACCTGCCCGTTATGGGTAATGTAAGGAAGCTTCCAGCCCACGGTGGAAGAAACGCGCTGGTCGGTATCGCCTTCCTGGCGTTCCAGCACCAGCGCATTGCTGTCAAATTCCAGACGGGAATGCGCCATCAGCGGATCGCTTTCAAAATGGAAGTTGGCCTGCGGCAGCACATACGGCGACTGCGAACCTATATCCTGGGGCTGGAGCCCCTGAAAGGCCAGGCTCTCAATACTGAAATAACTGCGATCTTCTATGCGTTCGGCATAAAGGCGCGAGGATAACATATCCTGCCAGCCAAACCGGTAAAGCAGGAGGAATGTATCATCGGTAGTGCGTTCCGCATCCACACCTGCGTCCCAATATTTATTCAGCTGCAGCTTGCCATGGGCGTCAATATATCCGCGCACCTCATCGCCTGGAATGACATTGCCTAAATCATCGCGGTTATAGGTATCGGTAACGGCGCCGCGGATTTCATAATATCCTTCCGGCGTGAGATGGCGGAACTCGCCTTCCAATAATGGTTTTTCACCGCTTAAGTACCACGGCGTAAGGGTGGCATCCATATTGGGAGCGATGCTTAAATAGACAGGCTGCTTCACGACATTACCCAAATCGCTCGCGTGGAAATACTGCGGTATCAATAGACCGGACTGGCTGGGCGCATCCGGCGTGGGATGCGAAAAATAGGGCGTGTATAAAACCGGCACGCCATACACATCCATAAATGCATCGTGGTACGTCACGCGCTGGGTTTCTTCGTTGATGGTCGCGGTGCGCGCCTGCATCTGCCACAGAGGCGCCTGCGGATCTTCGCCGGGTTTCGGCGTGCAGACATGGCACGGCGAATAGACCGCATTCTTAAGCTTGGTGATATTTTTATTAATCTTGTCGGCCTCGCGCGCGGCAAAAAGCGAATTGTCTTTCAGGCGTATGCGAATCTGCTGGACTATACCTTTTTGCAATTGATCTTTCAGCAGCGCATCATCAGAAAAGATGACGTCTCCGGTAGGCTCCAATACGCTGACATGCCCGGTTGCATGGACAGTGTCGGCATTTTGATCATAGGTGATCCGGTCGGCAAGCAGAATCGTATCGCCCTGCACCACTTCCACGTTACCAATCGCAGTGGCGGTGGCACGCTGCTGATCGTAGCCCACTTCGCGGGCGGTAAGCAATACAGGTTGCTTGTTGGATAATCCGGAGCTGATAAGATCAGCAGCAACCGCTTCACCGCTCCCTTTGATAAGGAGCAGCAGAGCAAAAACCAGCCGTACATGCAAAGAGTTGCGAATCATGAACAGAAATTACGAGGGCGTGGATAACGATCCTGTTTACCCCCCCCCCCGCTCTATGATTCAAGGAGGATTAGCGGGTGATGCAGGAAAGTGTTTTGTGCCTTGTGCTTTGTGCCTGGTTTGTACAAAATACTTGGCACAAGACACGGCACTTCAGCCATCTTCAAAATGCAGGAGCAGCCCTATGCCTATCATCAGCGCAATCATCGCCGGCGCCCATGCCGCCAGTTCGACAGGCATTTCGCCGGACTGCCCAAGCGAATAAATAAGCTTGGTCAGAAAATGCACCATGAACCCCGTCACCACGCCGGCGACAATCAACGTGACGACGCCGCCGCGCCGCGGCAGACGAAGCGAAAACACGGCAGCGACAAAAATCATGGCGCAAAGCAGGAACGGGCTTGCAAGCGTGCCATGCCAGTACATGCGGTGGCGCAACGCCGAGAAACCTGCTTTTTCCAGCGTGCGAATAAAAGAGGGCAGCTGCCAGAATGACAATGTCATGGGGGAAGCAAAACTATCCTGAATCTGCGCCGTTGTCAGATCGGTCTTAAGCAGAACATCATCCTGGTGGGAAGCCACCTGATCAGGCCTGGTGATAATGACATTATGCAAATGCCAGTATTTATCCTCAAGATTAGCAGAGGTTGCATCCATGCGGCCGATAAATTTATTGTCATTGCCAAAACTGAACACGATAACATCGGAAAGCGTCATGCCTTTCTGTTCGACTTTGAGGGCATGAAATACATGCTCCCTGACATTGGGATCATCATGTTCGACCTGCCTTATCCAGAGGCCTGAAGAAGACACCGAAAGCAAACTGGTTTTGCCGGTGATATACTTGGCCTCGATCTGCTCAAAACGTGATAATAGCGCCGCCGATACGGGATTGAACACCGTCACAAAAAATATGCCTATGCACAGCACCAGCACTATGGCCGGCATGAGAAACTGCCACACCGATACACCGGCCGCGCGCGCCACCACCAGCTCATTGGTGCGGGTAAGGCGGGTAAGCGCCACCATGCCGCCCACAAGCACCGCAAACGGCAGAATCTGGATGCCGGAATAGGGGGTTTTAAGAATCAGCATTTCAATAATAATTCCAAATGAAACACTGCTATGCTCGCCTCCGACATCAGCAGTGCGGCGGATGAGCTCCACCAGATCCCCCAGCGCTACAATGGTAAGCATGCCCGCAAACGCAAGCGCTATCGCCAACAAAAATTGGCGGCCGATGTAAAGGGAAAGGGTAAAAGGAAGCCTCATATACCTGCCATCTCCATCCTGCTTTTTGGATTTCCGGCGCGGTTTTCATAGGTAAGCAGCCAGATACTGCCAAGCAGCAGCATAAAGACATTGCCATACATTAAACATATCATCCAGGGCTGCTTCTGTGCAAGATTGAGAAGCCCCACCGATGCTGACAAAACCGCTCCTGCAATCACTATGACGCTCGTCACACGCTGCCAGCCGCCGCGCCGGTTGAATTCCCCCGTCAGCAACACCGATACTGCGAGCAAGGTCAACGCCACGGCAAAAAGCGGCCAGGTAAGGCGGTTATGCCCCTCGGCAATCAGGCGCGAAGCCTCGTCACCGCTTGCGGCGGGAAACAACAATTCCGGTAAAAACATTTCTTCGGGCTGGCGCACGCGATCGCGCCCCGTAGTCGTATAGAAACTTATATCCAGCGTATATTCGTCAAAATTGAGAAAGGAGAGCTTGCCATTTTCCACTTCCTGGCGGTTGCCGTGATACATGACAAAACGCGGACCCTTGGGCGTTTCCACCAGACGCCCCTCTTCCGCCATCATGGTCACAGGCGGCTTGCTCGAATCGCGGCTGTCATGGACGATGATGCCGCGCAATATGCCGCTTTTATCACGATCGCGGATAAATACCGTGAGCCCGTCCACGGGGCTGTTAAATACTTCTTCCTGCAATAACAGCGACGCATAGTTGTCGCGCAGGAACGACTGCATCTCCTTAAATTCACGGTAACTCACCGGCAATATATAGAGGGAAATGCAGTACGCGATAAGGGTTGCGATGATCCCGATATTGAGCGCCGGCCTGGCAAGTTGAAACCGGCTTAAGCCCGCGCTTGAAAGCACTAAAATTTCACTGTCCATAATCAGGCGGTAATAGACATAGAGCACGGCGCAAAGCAGCGCGAAGGGCAGTACAAACAGCAACAGCGAGGGAATCAGCAATAAAGTGAGCTCGATAAAACTGCCGAAAGAAATGCCGCGGCTCACGATAAAATCGATAAAGCGCAGCGCTTGCGTAAGCCAGATGATGCTGGTAAGGCTCACTGTGACTAGCACCGTCGCCGAGGCGAGATGCTTCATAATATAAATACTGTAACGGTACATCTGGAGGTTTTTTTATGATTTCTGTTTCTTTTGCCGAACATACGACTACCGCGTCCAATGCAAAAGCAAAATCTGCACATGATACGTGGATAGTTCTCGTGGCAGAAGAAGGCAAATTGTCAGGAAGCGCTGCCATGCTCGACAAACAAACCGGCGGCGCGCTTGCAACTGCGATTGCGACAGGACGTTTTAAAGGCAAAAAAGGCCAGACAATTTCCGTAGTGGCGCCGCACGGAGTTGGGATTGCGCGCGCCGCCGATGCTTTGCGCACCCAGCGCATCGAATTCTTTTTCCTTGCCGATGCCCAGCAGCACAAGG
>Ga0206890_1236_pt1 | contig 16022 bp, 15 predicted proteins | sample Alteio_BWOrgHeat_58_FD_152960 | JGI IMG/M metagenome (GOLD analysis project Ga0206890, IMG submission 152960) | Enriched cells from forest soil in Barre Woods Harvard Forest LTER site, Petersham, Massachusetts, United States - Alteio_BWOrgHeat_Nextera6 ... | reverse complement strand
TATTGGCCAGCTTTATGCATAACCCTGCCTGGTATAACGAAGTAATTGGAGCTCCTGCACTTTCAATCGAGTTCACAAAACGCTCAATAACTCTTGCTGGCTGTTCTGCTGATCTCCTCATTTTGGGTAATATAATTACCTCGTCCTTTTCTGAACTAATAGTGGATAAGAATTTGTTTAGGGCATGTATATCAGTTCTGCTCGCTGCAATATCTTTAATTGCATGATGCACCCCACTCTCAAAAGGCGTATTATATTTCCTTGCATTGATAAGCAGTTCAGTTGACTGTTTAAGCAACCGGGTCAAATCTGTTTTTAATTCATTTTGGTAAAGCGCAGCCACTGTTGTAATTGCATTCGAAGAATCTGTATTTTCTGTTGTCTGCGTCATATGCCTGAATACATTTGGCCGATGGTTCTTGAGGCCGCATACTGCAAATGGTCCACCTGATCGGAAATGGCCTTTTCCACTTCCGCACGGCTTTGGGTAACGCCTTTGATGCTGGTAACATAGTCGGCCGCCGTCTCTATAGCAAATGTGCGGGCTTTGGGAGGAACATTATTAAGTATATTCGCCGATACCATCAGCATGTCTTTCTGGAATCCTTCCGGATCAATTTTTTGCTGGGAAGGTTCTTTATCGCCTGAAATGCCGAACATCACATTGGATATCTCAAAGGCGCTATAGGCTATCACATTCCATACAAAGTCATATTGCCTGTTCTTATGATAATCATAATCTGGAGTGCCCACTGCTGCCTTCACCGCCTTATGGGCCCTTACCCCTTCCTCACCCGCTCCCCAAAGCTTCAACATCTGGGTAGTAATAGCCAAGGGAGCCGTGATGTGCTTGCGCGGATTTTCGGCCGCCCAATCATATAATCTTTTCGCGGCGGATTGGGTGGCCGGGGGTTCTTTTGATTTAAATTCGTAAGGAGGCGCGTTAGGTTTATCGAGTGCGAATGTCGCAAGCCATGCGGCGGCATAGATTATTCCCCCCGCCCTTTTCCATCCATTAGGGTTAGCTTGCTTAGTAGCGGAGTGTGCAACCAGACCGGCAGCGGTTGCCTTGGAGAGTGCCGTGATGGATATAATATTTTTTCTGATAAAGCTTTCCGCAGCCGCAAAGAACCCGCTTTTATGAATATCTTCCGGCGTTGCGCCATGTGTAGGAACTACCGTACCATGCTGCTTCAAATATTCTGATAGCCCGTCTGAAAAAGCCAGCAAAGGATGTTTAGAGGTATCATTGCCATAATGCGCGAGTAATCCACCCCCTACTGCATTTACAACACCGACCATCATCTCTGACATATCATTATGGGTAAATTTGCCGTCACGGTTATGCCGGGCACGCATGATGCCGGAAATAATCCAGGCAAGGCTTCCGATATTGATAAATATCCCGGTAAGCAGCAAAGGATGTTTTTTGATAAAGGACCCGGAAGTTTCCTTGGGATGGAGTTTTTTGTCCGCAGCCGTTGCAAGTATCTGCGACGGCCCCTTAACCCATCCTCCACTGGTAAGCGCATCAAGTAATGGCTGTTCGCCTTTACTCTCAGGAATGATTAAAACATCGCCGTCTTTTTCGGTTTTTACAAAACTTGGAATATGTTTGCTGGCTAACGATGCCTGTATCTGAGTAAGCACCTGCGGATCGGCATCCGTTTGCACACGCAAAACGGCCTGCACCATCTTATCGGATGACGTGCACTCCATTTGCGAAACAGCGCTAGACGACCATCGGTATAAAGGCATATTCCTGCCGCTAATTTAGTATCAATTTTACGCGTATTGTATCGGCACTCCAAACACTAACCTTAGTCTACTATAGCGTAAATATATGAAGAAAATATTACACATTTATTACAATGGGTTGAATATCACACCCTATCAAAGCTGCGGATAGCCTTCCTATTGACCACATATACATGGGCTCAACATTATGTTAGTATCGCTGGCTGGGGATTAGCGTGGCAGGCATCATAGGCTCTCTTCAAAGAAAGTGCTGCTTTGATAAAACAAAAAAATAATGAATCTTACCTTCCTAAAATGGTGCAAACCGATGATGGCTATGCCCCGGAAGCGCCGCTTAATATGCGCAGCACCGGTATTGACCGCACTATATTGCTCGATCTGGCGCTTAAAGTAGCGCATGTCAATTCCCAGATATCGACTGATACAGTCGCTGAATACCTCCTGTTGCCGCGCACCATAACCAATGATTTGCTGGAACAGTTGCGCAGCAGCGCGTTGCTCGAAGTGTTGGGACAAGACGAGGCGTTTGGCTACCGCTACTCCATTTCTAACCGGGGGCGCGAAATGGCGGTTAGATTGCTGCAAAGTAACGGCTATATTGGACCCGCGCCCGTGCCACTTGAATCCTATAAGGCAATGCTTGAATGGCAGATGACGCAAAGCCCGCCGGTGTCCGCTGGCCGGGTCAGAGAAGTGCTTGCCGATTTGGTGCTGCCGGAGGAAGTATTGAGCGTGGTGGGGCTTGCGACATCTTCAGGACGCAGCCTCTTTCTATCGGGTCCTCCCGGCAATGGTAAAACCAGCGTCGGCCGCAAACTTCACGATGCGCTGGACGGCACATTATGGATTCCCCACTGTATTGAGAGTGGAAATAATATTATCCGCCTGTTCGATGCACATTGCCATGAAACGGTGGAATACGGAGCGCGAAAGCATCAGGCTATCGACCGGCGCTGGGTAAAAATCCGCAGGCCGTTTATTGTTGCCGGCGGTGAAATGACACTGGAATCATTGGATCTGGCTTATCTTCCGGCGGTTAAATTTTATGAAGCGCCGCTGCATATGAAGGCTAACGGCGGCACTTTTCTTATCGATGATTTCGGCCGCCAACGCGTGGAGCCCGATGCGCTGCTTAACCGCTGGATTATCCCGCTGGAGCATCAGGTTGATTTTCTGACCTTGCATACCGGACAGAAAATACAGGTTCCTTTTCTCTTAAGGCTTGTTATCGCCACCAATCTTGATCCCAAAAAAGTGACCGATCCCGCCTTTTTGCGCCGCCTGGGTTACCGCACCTATATCAATGCTCCCACCCAAGAAATGTATGCTAGGATTTTTAAGCAATATGCACTTTCTTATGCACTTGAAGTAAAGCAGGATATTATTGAACATCTATTCAGCCGTTACCAGTCATCACAACGTGAAATGCGCGCCTGCGAACCCCGCGATCTTATCGAACGGGCTCGCGATATCTGCCTCCATAACAATCAGGATATTCTTCTTAGCAAAGCGCTTCTGGATATCGCATGGGATGGATATTTCGGCAGCGATGCTGTATAGACACTTATTTACATTCATATTCTAGAGAGAATTTTCCATGAAAGCGGACGTATATACTTATTCTGAAGTAAGCGGCGATAATACAGGTAAAATACATACCTATGTCATAGTGCCTGCCGAAAGCAAAAGACCCAATGATCATTTACCCGCGTCAGACTCTCTGCTCACTGTTAAAAAATCCACTATTGAGCTTAAAGCTCCGCCGCACCAAACAAACAGGGCCATATTAGATATAGCTGGCATTATTCGAGACATGACAACGAATGGGGTTGCATGCGTAAGCAGCGTAAGTACAATCAGAGAGCTCAGTGGCTCAAAAATTAAGATATAAATCTCTCACTGCTCCTCCACGATATAACGCATAATGGCACGCTTATAAAGTTTGCGTGGACGCACGCATTGCACCGATTCCACATGAAGGCTCATTAACAGCACTGTCAATTCAGGCAAGGTATAAGATGGGGATGCAAGGTTTGGTATAAGCCCTCAACAAGCGTATCGCACTGCCAGGGTTTGCCCAAAATTCCTAATATGACACGTATTTCCGAGAGCAGGCGCTGACACCTGCCAGCGGGGTATCTTTAATATCTTCCACGATTACCAACGGTCCGCCAGTATTTGCATTATCATTAGCGGCCATCTGCAGCTCTATACCTTCTTCATGAAGAAAGATTTTAAGATTATTTTCAATTTCCGTTTTCATTTTTTCTATAAGTGATTCACGCATTTTGTCCTCTTTTTTTGTGTTATAGTATGTGCTTTAGCTAAATAATCACCATTTTTACGTGCTGATGATGCGTTAATTTTTCTCATATATTTATTAATGAAACGTTAAGTTGTATTACTATTTGGTTGTAACACGTAATATTTTTTCGCGTTTTTCTATTATAAATAGAAACCGTATGAACAACCGTACAAGAAGTTCAAATAATAAATATATAATACAATATATTAATAGGTAGAAAGGAAATACGGACTAAAAGCGTATAATCCCAAAATCAGACAGAATTCTTACGAGTGACGCTATGCTTCCGGCTGTAAAAAAAGTAAATCAATAGCCCTGCAGGTATATAATATTTAAATAACAATATCATCATATTCTCAATGCCCCACATAAGCCAGACGCAGGATATTATTCCCAATATAGGTGTGACAGGGAAAAACGGCACTTTAAAAACGCGCGGCATTTCCGGACGCATATAACGCAGGTAAAGCACGCTGAAACAGACAATCGCGAATGCCAGCAATGTGCCCAGACTTACCAAATCCCCCAAGATATCAATGGGAGTAAATCCTGCGACCAGTGCGGTTACCAATCCGACAATGGCCGTGTTCCAGTGCGGCGTTTTAAAACGCGGATGAATGCGGCTGAATAATTCGGGCAGCAAGCGATCGCGCCCCATACTGTAGAAAATCCGCGTCTGGCCATAAAGCAGCACGAGCATTACTGAAAACAATCCCACAACAGCGCCCACTTTAACCACCCATATAAGCCAGCCTATATGCATTGCATCGACAGCAACCGCCAGTGGGTCGGCCACATCAAGACGCGTATAGCTGGTAACACCCGTGAGCACCGCTCCTACCAATATATAGAGTATGGTGCAAATGGCGAGTGATCCCAATATGCCAACGGGCATGTCTCTCTGGGGGTTCTTCGCTTCCTGCGCTGCGGTTGATACTGCTTCAAATCCGACAAATGCAAAGGATATCACCGCCGCCGCATGCAATATACCCGGCCAGCCATAGCGCTCCGTACCCGGAATATTCTGCGGAATGAGCGGATGCCAGTTTATTGTATCAATATGCGATATGCCCATAGCGACAAACAAAATCAGCACAACAATCTTAATGGCGACAATCACATTATTCATGGTCGCCGATTCCTTGACACCAATTATCAAAAGACCTGTCAGAAACATTACGGACACGAAAGCCGGCATATTAAAAGCATACTGCCATGATACCGCGCTAAGCCCCGCGGCAGCTGCATCGGCATTATAAAGCAGCGTGGGAGCGCTAAGCTTGTCGGGTATAGTATATCCCAAATCTTTCATAAGGCTTACAAAATAGCCCGCCCAGCTGACTGCCACGGTAGAAGCCGCAATGCCATATTCCAAGATAAGCAGCCACCCCATAATCCAGGCCGGCAGTTCACCCAGTGTGGCATAAGCATAGGTGTAAGCGCTGCCTGAAACCGGTAAAGTGGAGGCAAGCTCCGCATAACATAAAGCGGCAAACCCGCAGGCAATGGCTGCAAGTACAAAAGATATCATAATCGCAGGCCCGGCATATTGCGCCGCCTGCAGTCCCGTCATGGCAAAGATGCCCGCGCCGACAATGCAGCCGATGCCAAGGCTTACCAGATTAAGCGCAGAGAGAGAGCGGCTAAGTTCGCTGACTTCAGTTTCACTCTGGATCTGTGCAATGGGTTTTTTAAGAAGAAGCTTTCGCATACTGTATTTTATATTAGATAATTACGTTTAGAGCAGACAGCCGTCATTTGCAATACAACAAGAGCAAGTATTGCTAAACCCGTTATAATAGCATACGCTTGCGCAAGCGATTAACAGGCCTTTGAGTCATAAAATTATTGAAAATTTGGCATGTCTTGTTGGAATATAGTAAAAGTTCTGATTTTTTCCATTTCGTTTACCTCGTCCGCCGCCTATTTTCTGATAGCGTTTTTATACCGCAAAAAACCACCTTACCCACGTAGAGACTCCTATCCATCCCTTAGCATAATCATTCCGTGCCATAATGAAGAAGGAATCATAGCGCAATGCATTCATTCTGTGTTCACGTCTAGCTATGCAGGAAAGAAAGAAATCATTGTTGTTGATGATAACAGCACGGACCAAAGCGCTGCAATCCTCAGCGCTATTTCAGGCATACGGGTAATCACTAATTATGAACAACTCGGAAAGGCCCAGAGCCTAAACCGTGGTATTGCCGAGGCATCAGGCGACCTTGTCGCAGTCGTTGATGGAGACGGAATAATCAGTAAAGAAGCGCTTGAAAAAATGGCAGATACTTTCAGCGACCCGCAAGTCGCTGCATGCGGGACGGTCGTTAAAGTATATAACCGCAATCATATCATATCCTGTTGGACGCTGCTCAGCCAGCTGACCTATTCTCTTACACGGGAAATATTAACGCATATCAACGCAAATATTACCGTACCCGGTCCGCTTTGCATGTTTAGAAGAGACATTCTGCTTGAAATTAACGGATTCAGCCCGCGTGGATTCTCAGAAGATGCCGATGTTGTTGTGCGACTGCTACGCAAGGGATATAAGACGCAGTTTTGTGCTGAAGCAGTAGTGGAAACAGTATTGCCTTATACATTTTTTGCCCTGCTGCGCCAACGTTATCGCTGGCTATGCGGTTCCATCTTTCTTCTTCGCAACCATATACGCTATTCGAGCAAACTCATCGATGTATATACATTGCCCATGATCTTTTTTGGGTGGATGCAAGGCGTGGTTTTTGCCCCCTTTATTTTCCGGGATATGTTCATCAGCTACAAACATTTGGTTTTAAGTCCAGATTATGGTCCGCGCGAATTCCTGGATTTTATGCTGAGCTCTTTCTCTTTATATGGGTTCTTCTCTTACGCGTACAATATATTAACCGGTTTCTGGAAGGGAAACTTCATTGACTATTTAAGCATCGCCAGCACATCTTTATATCTGGCATTTATTATTGTTGCGGTATGCAAATATGAGAAAAGGATCCGCATTACGCATATTATTCCATTTTTCTTCCAGCCCATAGAATGGTACTGCATGGCACCTGTATGCATCCTGGCAATCAAAGCCTTCTTCATAAAGGAGCAAAAAAATATCTGGAAGAAAAAGTCTACTTATGCGGTGAACACCAAGCACTTTTCACAGAGCAATAGTTAATATTAATTAATAATTATTGCAATTTACTTTCAAAAACGTTAGAAACTCGGAAAATTTCAGGATTTACAGCCATGGCCAATATCACATCGCGCATATGCGCTCTTATAATAATTGCATGCAGTGTGCTTACCGGATGCAGTGGACATTCGGATGATTTCCTGCAGAATGCAGGACGGCCGGATTCAAACCGCAACTCTCATGAAGACGCGCCCGATCTTTAAAGCGCGGCAGTGACCCAGCTAATATTGAAGACCCCTTCGTCTAGTGGTTAGGACACTACCCTCTCAAGGTGGTAACACGGGTTCAAGTCCCGTAGGGGTCACCAATCTTTTTTTGATTGATTTAATCAATTTTATGCAATCCCAAATTCTCTATGAACTCCCTTCCTTTAGCGGTAATTGCAACAAAATCTGGATTTGATTTCATTCCTCCAATAAATATTTGCCCCGGCGTTTCATGCCTCTGAATAAAGCCTGCCTCAATGACTCTTTTAATAAGCAACATTAAATAAGCAGGAAATGGATAAAGCTGTTTTGTGGAGCTTGATATAATTCAAAGAGCATATCTATTTCAAAATTTGAATACTTATCATGTACAAATCTTAAATTCGCCTTGTATAGGCCCAACGATTTTCGATCTATTTCTCCTCTATCTGCTCTTCTATGACAATTAGGACATAAGGCCATATTCATGAGTTTTACATCGCTCCCAAGGAATAATATGGTGAATATCCACCTCAATATAACGACAAGTAGGAATAGCACAGCGATGTCCAGCTTCAACAAGGACACGTCTTCTTGTTTCAGCTGGAATTGATGGACGGGTTTCTGACATAGTAAGTTTACGCTGGATGCCGCTTTGCCCAGGCTTTAAGCACATCATTCATGCGTGTCTGCCAACCGCTACCATGCGATTTGAACACTTCAAGCACATCGGGGTCAATGCGTAGCTTTACCTCGCGTTTGGGATTGGCTTTCTTTGGCCGTCCACGTCCGCGCTTCCACTCCGTATACAGTTCAGGAAACACTTCTTTAAACGGTTTTGCCTTTTTAAAGAAAGCCTCGTCCAATTCTTCAATATTGTCTTCTTCCGGGGTGCCTTTATAGGGTTTCTTTTTCATATTCTTTCCTTTCTCTTTCATTTGCCTTTCTTAGTGAGATGATGCGAAGATTTTTGTTACGAGTGGTGAAAATAACAACGTGTAATCTGCTGCTGATAAAACCCAATGCAATAAAACGAGATTCGCCATAATTCTTACGTTCATCTGGATGAATGATTGCACTATCCCATTCAAAATCTTCCGCAAGATGAAGACCGATACCATGTTTAATAATATTTGCCTGATTTTTAGCAGCGTCGAATTCGATTTCCATTTAATTATTGTACCCCCAATAAATATAAAGTCAACTATCTAACAATTCGTAATATTAGAGGGATGGAAATGCTAGAAATCAATGTCCTGAATTTTATATCTTTCTAAATTTTAACAATTATAAGTTCGATTTGTGTTCCGTAGGGGTCACCAAATAACAATTTTCTATAACAATTTTCTTATCCAGTTCCTAAGCGGCAATTCACCGTATAGATGAATGATTGCAGCCCATGCTACCATGCCGGCAGTAATGCTTATCACCAAGACCGAATAATCCAATTTACCTGAAAAATAATAGAGCAGGATATATCCTATCACCTGATGGATTAAATAAAGGGGATAGGCAAGATTGCCGATAAACCTCCAGAAGGGCTTATGGCGCAAAAGCCAGGAATATTTTACCGCCAGATAAAAAACTATAAGTGAACCTGAATAAATAACGCAGCCAATAATACCATTTATATCCGGCTCTATCTTTTGGAGAACAATACATAGATCGAAAATCTTTACTAAAGACAAGAGATAGGCAAAAAGAAGTGTCAGACAGCGAAATTTAGAAACGCCATATAGGTGATTCAGGCAAAGCAGCGATCCAATCGAGAAAAAGCAGAAGGAATCGCACAGGAAGGCATATCCATAATATTTAGGAAACTGGATGCCTATAAGAAGATGCTTAGGATACACAGCAAAGAGCAATAACCCCGCCATAAGAAAATATTCCAACCGGGAAAGATTATGCGTAAAAATCAACAGGCCGATAAACACGTAAAACATCATTTCACTGATAAGCGTCCAATACGCGCCATCAATGTAATAAAGCTTGAATACTTCATTCATTAGAAAAAGCGATGCCAGGTAATCTTTTAGGTGGGTAGTATAAAGAGCGAGAGCATCCACGGGGAAAAAATTGCGCACTGTAAAGGTAATGGTGCAGCAGATAAACAATGCCGGATAAAGGCGCAACAAACGCGCTGCAAAGAACTGCCGGGCAGTTTTATGCATGGCTGAGGGCAATATGACAAAGCCGCTGATAACGAAAAAGATCTGCACACCAAGAAAGCCATAGGCGAGAAACCCATATTTTCTTTCATGTTCCTGCAAAAAATCCGGAGGATGAAGCATCCATGACCAGGCATTATATTTAATGGCAAAACTATAATGGAACAAGACGACAAAAAGCGCCGCAATAAACCGAAGGGGATCAATGCCGGTAAAATATATCGATTTTTCTTGTTCCAGATTCATGCTGCCGATATCTGATTGCATATAATCTTATAGTCGGTTTACATAACGGCACAAGCGTCCAAATAACCTAGAATTCCAATGACTCTCAATACTCTTCTGCCACCGCGCCACCTGCTGATAATCCTGCTGCTATCCGTTGCGCTTATGGCACCGGCATTTATACTTGGCGCCGGCGGCCAGGATTTGCACTGCCAGAGCCTGTGGATTAAATTCTTCAGCCGCCAGTTCTGGGACGGCGAGTTGTATCCGCGCTGGCTGCTGGATATGTTTGTAGGCAGGGGCAGTCCGGTTTTTTTCTTTTACCCTCCCCTTGCTTATTTTATCACGGCATTCTTTTTCTTTCTGTCGCCGCTTGCTGATTTTGGTTATTTCCAGATCGCCGCCGCATGCTGGCTGGCGGTGTTTTTATCCGGCATTACGTTCTATCTGTGGATCAAGAGTGAAACGCATGACCATGCCGCAGCATTGGCAGCAAGCCTTCTATACATGACCTTTCCTGACCATATTAACATCAATTTCTACTCCTATCTGATGCCAAGCACGATGTGGGTTTACGTCTGGCTGCCCCTCTTGTTTCTTACCGCCAAACAGATGCTACAGCAGCGCAGTTCAAGCATTGTGCCATTTTCCATCATGCTTGGCATTCTCATGCTCACCAATATTCCTCAGACGGCCTTATGGAGCATTATCAGCATTTCTTACTGCATCACGCATCTCAACAGACACGATGCGCGGTGGCAGGCGCCTCGTCTTGTAATGGCCATTGCTTTGGGAGCGGGGCTTGCCGCATTCTATCTCGTGCCTTTGCTGGCTTACAAAAATTTTGTAACCGCATCATCGCAATTTAACACCATACAATTAGGCAACGCTGTTTTTGACAAAGAACAGTTCATTTTCTTTTTTAATACTGCATTATCCGCAAACATATTACTCAGCTGTTTTTTTGTGCTTAGCGTAGCCCTCTTGGCACTATGTTATATAAAATCAAGCAAAAGCCATGAGCGAACGTTTTTTGTGACTGTCTGCTTCCTGGCATTGTTTTGCATGCTGCCTGTGACACTGCCGTTATGGAGGCTGCTTCCCATCTATCTCATTCAGTTTTCCGAGCGCTTGTTTGTCATCAGCTCTTTGTGCCTTGCCTATTTGTGCGCGCTGACATTTCCCAAGCTGCGCCCTTATTGGTATGGGCTCATTGTGGTCTTCACCGTTTTGACCTTCGTATGGCCGCAGCTTAGCCGCACTTCCATAGAGCAGTTTAAAATCGCCGACCCACTTAATTACAGGCAATACAGCGTCAATATTGAGCAATACCAAGACTATTTTACTTCGCTCGATCTGATCCCTCTCTATAAAGGATCCGACTATAAAAGAGATGCTTCCAATAAGCTGATACTGCAACCCCTGGCGGTAGAAACCTATGCTGATAAATTTTATGTAGTTCCCACAGATACCAAGGTCACGGTTAAGGAATGGAAGCCCCGCAACATCCTGCTGCATTACCAGGCAGCCACAGATGCGAGACTCATCCTCCGGCAATTCATGTTCCCAGGATTTAGGGCGTTTACTGCAAACAGGGAACTGGAGTTAAACCGTGATCCTCATACCGGGCAAATCATCATGCACATCCCGGCCGGAGAAGGAGACATACATGTGCAGCTTACAGCGCTCATGCCTGAAATGATGGGCAAAGCCATATCATTATTTTCAGCAGGCATCATGCTGCTGTTGCTACTGCTGCAACTGCATCGCCGCAATAAAATGAACCAGGTTCTTGCGAAAAACTAAGCTGCTTCGCTGAACTGCTCTTTTACCAGCGCCTGAATCGGCTCCGGAGCCGCTGTTCCCCAGCCTGAATGGAGGATTTTACCGAAATCGGCCAGATTCAGCGAGCCCCTCTCCATCTGTTTCTTGAATGCATTATGCTTGGGTTCATCGACCTGGATATAATACCAGGCAGGCGCGCCTTTTGCCTGCGCAGTGACAAAATACACCAGGCCGGCCTGGCCGGATGAAGAGATAAGTTTGCTTTGAAAATTGCTTTGCATGATGGTTGCTCCTTATGCGGCTCTAACGAGTTTGGTGGGTTGAGGAAATGGCTGCTCGGCCCTAGCCTCGGTGACATCCGTAGGCACTGCGCGTGCATCCATGGGAATGAAAGGCCTATCTTCTATTGTCACAATCGCTTCCGGACGAGCGATATTTCCCACACTACGCGCACTCTCGGCGGTCTGTGCATGCCAACCTGCATTGCGGGAAACTTCAAACATTGAGGTCATCAGCCGTTCATCAATACCGAGTTCTGTTAATAATACGCCTGAACAGAAATCGACATTTGGGAAATAAGGCTTTGGTGTTCTTTTGCCAAAACGAGGATGATCTTTCAGCTTGTCCTGCAAGCACAATGCGACATCCAGCAATGGACTGCGCTGTTGCGAAGACGCCAATATCCCCTGCAATGCAGCAGCCCTGGGATCAGGCGCTTCGTAAATTTTATGGCCAATACCTGGAATAACGCAGCCCACAGCAGTCTGTTGTTCAGGAGGGTTTTGTTTGGAACGGCGATAGTTTTCATCGCTCTCAGCGATATATCCATTTACTTTTTCTTCTATGGTTGCTTCCGGACGCGCCAATATTGATTTCAGGTTATTGAGCGCCTCATTGCTGGCATTGCCATGACGATCTCCTGCAAGCGATTGCCCCGCTCCGACTGAAATGCGCCATGCACCGGCCTTGGCTTCACCGGAATCAACAACGCGGGCTGTAAGAGTGGAAAGGTTAAGGCCATGCTCTGCATGCAGGATAAGATACTTATCTATGGCTTCTACCTGCTTCGCATCCAAATCAGCAATGGGCTTCTGCTGAAGCGCGCTCAGCAATAGTTCTGCATAAGAGAATTTCTCCCCATTCTCTCCAAAATCCTCTTTCTTGGGAAATACATAGTTATCCATTTTACCTGGATTATTTCCCGCTTGCAGCCTTGCATTAACCAAGCCGATAAGCGTTGGCATGACGGCCATAGTGCGCAAACTGGAATCGTATCTTGCCGCTTCCCCCTTAATAGGAAGCTGTTCCTGCGACCCCATAACACCCATAAGGGTTGTCATAAGTTCCATCGGATTGGTATCTTTATCTATTTCAATGGCCTTTAAAACACCGGCTAACTGTTTTTGAACCTTGGTACTGAGCACAGCTTTTTCTGCCAAACGGCTCTTAAATACACTTAGTTGATTCTCATTGGGCAGTTCGCCGTGCAAAAGCAGAGAAGACACCTCTTCATACGAAGTGTGGGTAACCAGATCTTGAATATCATATCCCCGGTAGGATAATTTTCCATTTTCTCCATCTACTTTAGAAACCGCAGTAGTAATATTAATATCTCTGAGCGATGTATTCTCTATCGATACACCAGGGATTGCCATTGGCTTTCCATCTGCGCCAGTCATTGGATGACCAGCTTGCAAAATATAAGTTCCTGTTTCGGAATCACGTATAAATCGAATAGAATGCGGCGTTCCATCCGGTAATATAAGTGATCCCATTTCCACTGATTTTTCTGCCATAAATGCTCCCCTTTTTATATTAAAGGCATTGTTATCCATTAACAATCTAGCCACAAAACATTAATAATTAATTAACAGGCTGCAGGACTTGTTTACAGGCAGAAAAATTGCTTTGTGGCTATAATAGATTATTAAAACAGGCTCTTGAGCCAGAGCAGAAATGTCAATCGTAACCGGCTGCTTTGTTTTCCACTTCGTAGCCGCTTCAGGTAAAATTGGGCGGCATAGTAAAATGATTTAAAAATATGCAATGAGGTAACTCCTTCTTCGCGCACAAAATGAAGATGCTCCTCTGCTGCTGCCAGCAGTTCTTCTTTTGCAGCAATCGTTGAGCCTGTACGCGCTATACCTATCAATGCCCAGGCAACCCCCAGATGCTCCAATGCCGGCGTTACGGGTTTTTCTGCTGCTATTGCGCAAAGCTGCAGGAGCGTTGCCGACGTATCGCGGCAATAGTTTTCCAACTCTGCAAAATCGTTGAATGGTTCCTGCTCTAGATCATTGGCGCGCGCCGCAAGCATCATATCCAATAACGCGCGCGGCAGATGATGCGCATGAATCGTCTGTGCAAGCGCTTCCACCACCGGATGCTTGCGCAATTTTTGATTGCCGTAAATCTCATCAAGCGCTTCACGCCACCAGGCAAAACGTATGAAGCCTATCATTTCTTCACTGACGATTTCAGCGATAATCGCTATTTCATGATTAAATGCAAAAAGCGCAAACCATGCTTCACGCACCTGCGCTGGCGCAAACAAGGCGCACAGGTAGCGATCATGATCATGCTGCCGCACGAGCCCGGCGCAGTAAGAAAGTGGCAAGTACTGTTCCATCTGCTAAGTAACACTATGGCAAAAGTTCATATTATCGGTGCAGGTCTCGCAGGACTTGCCGCAGGCGTCAAGCTCATAAATGCAGGCAAGGATGTGGTTCTTTATGAGGCCTCGCCGCAAGCGGGCGGGCGCTGCCGCTCTTATTATGACGAGACGTTGGGGCAAATCATCGATAACGGCAATCATCTGATTTTAGGCGCCAACCGCCACGCACTTGAATATATAAAGATGATAGGCGCGCAGGCGACCTTTATTAAGCGCGAACATCCACGTTACCATTTTATAGATTTTGCAACTGGCGAAAGATTCGTATTTAAGCCTCTTTGGGCATTGCAAAGCCTTATGAAGCTGGCGGTTGCGCATAACACTGCCACTGTATCCGATTACTTCAATCCCTTAAGTCCGCTGTTTAAACACTTTGTGGAACCTTTTTGTCTCGCAGCGCTTAATACGGAGCCTCGTGCCGCATCTGCGATATTACTGCGCCGCACTTTATGGGAAATACTAAAAAACGGCCGTCGCGGGCTTGACTATTACCTGCCTAAAAACTCCCTATCGCAAAGCCTCATCGAGCCTGCCATTGCCTGCATTGAAAAGGGCGGCGGCACAATACATTATAGACACGCCGTTAAAACGTTGCAGTGGAGTGGAAACAGGATTTGTGCTTTGCAATTTGCTGACGAATCTATTGCAACAGGTGATGATAACGTGATCCTCGCCACCACCCCCCATGCAGCGCAGAATTTAGTGCCGCAGTTACAAATCCCCACCCATTATAATGCTATCGTAAATGGGCATTTTCTCTGTCCCGATATTGCCTGGCCCGCCGACCGGGATTGTATGGGAATCCTGGGCAGCGCTGCGCATTGGCTGTTTTACCGAAACAACATACTCTCAACCACCACCAGTGCCGCGAATGATTTAGCCCTGAGTGATAATACAACTATCGCACAATTATTATGGGAGGATATCTGCAAAGCGTTGAGGCTGTCTTTACCGCTTCCCCCTTACCGCATTCTTTGTGAAAGACGCGCAACGCATGCGTCAAGACATTTAGATGATTGTCATTCCCGCGCAGGCAGGAATCTCCCTGTCAACGCAGCCAGTAGTAAGAAAGATGCCCGTCTACACGGGCATGACAAGGAAAAAAAAACTAAATACGCCAATCTTTTTCTTGCTGGCGATTACACTGAACCCGCCCTGCCCGCCACCATCGACAGCGCTGTCAAATCGGGGTTTGCAGCGGCGTCACGGCGCATCCTCGCCTGAATTTTCCTGATGTACCCATGGGCGGCTGCCTTGCTCATCGCGCACGCGTTTTATTAATATGTCCTTATCTCTAAACCACAACGTAATGGCGCCGCCTGCATCAAGTGCTGTTTTATCAAAGAAAACAGGTGCCGCACAGGCATCGCGTGAAACCGGCAGCGGTATAATTGACAATATCCGCCATGCTGCAATCTTCCGCAAGCGCATCTATCTTTTTCAGCGCCGCTATCGTGTGGCCCTTGGCCTTCATAATGCAGCCTTGCCTGTCGCACTCTGCCGGACTGTCATCCTTATCAACAAAATCATGCTCCGTGGCAGCGCGCACCCATTGCTGCGCCGATAAATTCTGCGCCCTTCCCTTCACCATGGCGATGCGCCCGTCATCAAGCCTTGCTGCTACTTGCTTGCCATCGCCGCTGATAAATACATCCGGCGGCACGTATAAAAACGCCGTGGACATGCCCACCGTCACGGCGATAAGCCCAAACCAGCGCCAACCGGTTTTCCAGAAATACAC
>Ga0206890_1235_pt1 | contig 16081 bp, 15 predicted proteins | sample Alteio_BWOrgHeat_58_FD_152960 | JGI IMG/M metagenome (GOLD analysis project Ga0206890, IMG submission 152960) | Enriched cells from forest soil in Barre Woods Harvard Forest LTER site, Petersham, Massachusetts, United States - Alteio_BWOrgHeat_Nextera6 ... | reverse complement strand
GGTTGATGATTCGTCGTATACGAAAACAGGTCGTTGGTGGGTATCGTATGCGTGGTCCAGATGATTTGACCAGTCTTGAGCTGCCACCACATATCCGGATCGTTAAAGCGTGCTCGAACCGTCAACGTCCCCAGCATCGTCAGAAGACTGGCCAACATCAGAGGAAATGAGAAAATCCGTCGGAAGATATTTGAATGAGAGGATTGGTATTCACCGATGCTGGCCGAAGGCAAGGAGTTCAAGCCGTCTCCAGATCGTCAAGGCTCTCATGTTCGGCGAGCGGGTCCTGTTCCGCCAGGCGCAACAGCCTATGCAAGTAGGCGCGGGAAATATTCAAGCTCCGCGCAGCCAGCGTCTTGTTGCCCTGGTTATCTCTCACAGCTGCCTCAGCCAGCTTAATCTTGTAGCTGCGCAGTTGCCGCTCAAAAGAATTCACCGGTTGGTAGTCCCCAATGTTAACGACACTCTCGCTCTGAATATTCAGCGGCAGATCTTGTTCGCGAATCGTATCGTCAGAAGCAACAATAATCGCTCGTTGAATGACATTCTCGAGTTCGCGCACGTTCCCCGGCCACGAATAAGACTGCAGCAGAGCCATCGCTCCCGGTTGAATTTCCTCGACCCGCTTTTGATAGAGTTCGGAGTATTGCCTCAGAAAATGCAGTGCAATTTGAGGAATATCTTCCGCCCGTTCCTGAAGCGGTGGCGCCGTAATCTTCATAACGTTGATTCTGTAGAAAAGATCCAGGCGGAATTTGCCTTGCGCCACCAACTCCCCAAGGTCCGCGTGAGTAGCGAAGATCAAGCGGGCACGCAGCGGAATCATCCTGCTGCTTCCCAGGCGGCTAAATTCGCGCTGCTGCAGAACACGAAGCAACTTCACCTGAGTAGCTTGGCTAAGTTCACCTATCTCATCGAGAAAAAGAGTTCCCTCGCCAGCCTGTTCCAGATATCCTTCACGAACCCCGACGGTGCCCGTGAACGCCCCTTTTTCATGGCCAAACAATTCAGCTTCGATCAGTGTCTCCGGAATGGCGCCGCAACAGAGTGCGACAAAAGGACGACCCGCCCGGGAACCAATATTATGAATGGCCCTTGCAATAAGCTCTTTGCCCGTACCGCTCTCGCCCGTGACCAGAACCGAGGCATTCAGGTTGGCCACACGCTGTACCAGATCATAGATGCTCTGCATCTGCAGGCTGGAGCCGATCATCTGATCGCAGGAATTAGCCTCCATCAGTTGGGATCGTGCGGAAGATCCTCGGCGAGCTGAGGAGCTTTCATTCGCCCGGTGCAGCAATGCCTTCAGATCACGAATCGATGGCGGTTTACGGCAATAGCTATGGGCTCCCAGGCGAACGAGCTCGGCGGCAGTAGCGCGAAGGGCGTCATCGGCCATAATGACGGACGAGACGCGAGACCCGACGATTCGCCGGCAGCAAGCGATTCGCTCCTGCAGAGAGTTGTGATTCGAATCCAGATCCAGGATCATCACATCGCAGCCCCCCGAAGCAAGCAGGCGGTTGATGCCGCTCTCACTCGATTCCAGGGAAACCTGAAAGTCTTTGCCTAGGACAGAGGAGAGAATTTGTTGCAACTTCTGATCTTCAGAGTACAAACCAATCCGTAACATCGTAGTGAACTCCTCAAGCCGTTCTGCCGGTAGCAGAATGAACGATCCAACAATGGGGAGGTGTCGGATAACGTGCCGGTTAGGTCTCTAGCGATCCCGGTTCCATTTCTGAGTCGGGTTGTAGTAATACCAACCCCAACCGTAAAAGTCCACGAAATTCTGGTCACTTTCGGCAGAAGGTTCATTGACTCCGAAATAGTAACCTTATCGACTGCACAGCCTGGTTACCTGGCAGTTACCTCATTGGTCTGGTAGTAAAGTTGCACAAGGTCAATCGTGATTTCCAGGCACAAAATGTCATTGGGGCTTTTGGTAGCGGCGGTTGCAATCTCCCGCTGGGTCTTTCGCAGCCACTACTTATACGATCTTGACTCGGTGAACTTCGCTCTCGCGATGAAACGATTCGATCCGCGCGTTCATCAGCCCCACCCCCCGGGTTACTTCCTCTACATCATTCTCGGTCGGCTGCTCAACATTCTGTTTCACAATGCCAATCTTTCACTCGTCATCTTAAGCATTCTCGCAAGTTGCGGGTTAGTGGCTGTTCTGTATCTGATGACATTCGAATGGTATGGCCTGACCGCTGCTCGATTTGCTGGCGTCCTCTTCCTGCTATCTCCGCTGGCCTGGTTTCACGGCATCGTGGCGCTCACTTACATCGTCGAGGCTTTTTTTTCCGCGCTCATCGGTTATCTTTGCTGGCGAATCATCTGCGGCGACGGTCGGTTCGTTGTACCTGTGGCCGTCACTCTGGGAATTTCGGCTGGCATCAGGCCATCCTCGCTCTTGTTTCTCGCGCCTCTGTTTCTGTTTTCACTCCGCAAAGCCACAGCAGGGCAGAGAAGAGTGGGCTTCGCTGCGCTTGGCGTCACTGTCGTCGCATGGGCTTTGCCAATGATTCACGCAGCCGGCGGAGCGCGCGTTTATCTTGAGGGATTAACCTCTCTCTGGCGAATGGTCCCGTCGAAAACGACGGTATTCAACTCCTCTCCCGCGACCTCCATTGCGCGGGCCTTCACCATCATCTTTATTTTCTTTCTTATCTTCGGCGCAGCTTCGTTCGCGCCGATCATAGCGTTGGGCCGCAAAAATCACGTCGACCCCGCAAAGAGGAACTTCTCACTCGTCTGGATTCTTCCGGCACTCTGTTTCTTTACCTTCGGATACCTCAAATTCGTTAACAGCGGCTATCTCCTTCTGCTCTTGCCTCCTGCCTGCATCTGGCTCGGACTCTGTGTGGCAGAGTGGTTCGAAAGGGTGGGCTCTCACAGATCACTCAAGCTGGCTGTGATAGGAGCCTGCGCGGCATGCAATGTAGCAATCTTTCTTGCGTCGCCCCTCTACTGCTCCTACGGGCAGGTGCGACTGTTCGAAACCCAGCTCGAAAACATAACAACCGCCATTCCCAGGCTCGCTTCATCAGACGATACCGTCATCCTTAGCGTAGATTCCCATTTCAACGGATTTCGCCACGCCGGCTATTATCTGCCCGGCTACTTCACCATCGAGTACCCGGAGGCGAAACTGAAGGACGGTCCGCGCGTCTTCACCATGAACCAGCGCAACACCATATTGATGGCCGCCTTGCCGCTGGCCCCCTACCGTCGGTTTATCGTTTTTCCACTTCCCAATGGCAGCTCTTATCGTGAGTATCTTCAGGAAGTTACGGCCCGACTGCCAAGCCACGATCTCAGCCGGGTGACCTTGGATGGGCACGATTACGTCACCGGCCCAATCTCCGACCTTCCCTCGCTCTTTCCGAATGCCGCCAAAGCGCCATAGCGGGTGTATATGCACCGCTTCACTCCAGAATCGCCGCTGTAAACAACCGTTCACACTGACGCTCTGACCAAGCGCCTTAGAGTCCAAGATTCAAGTCTTTCCGCATTTATTGGATTTGGATGGCCAATTGCACTCTCATAGCTGCGCCCTCAGTCACGGGAGAAAGAGTATCGTATGAATTCTGTCGCCTGGTGGCCGACTCTTATCGTTCTCGCGATTGCGACGTTCACGGATCTGCGCAGCCGGCGCATCCCTAACTGGCTGGTGCTTCCGTTCATGGTTGCGGGAATCTGTGTATCAGGTTGGCTCCATGGCTGGGCAGGCATCATTCAGAGCCTCTCCGGATTAGCTCTCGGGGCGTTGCTTCTGGGCATTCTTTTTTGGCTCGGAGGCATGGGAATGGGCGATCTAAAGTTGTGCGCTGCTATTGGCGCGTGGATTGGCCCAATGCAGCTATTGTTTGCGCTTGTGATCACAAGCATGGCTGGTGGCATCATGGCGCTTTGCTGGGCCGCCGCAGGAGGCTTTCTTGGGGAGTTGTTTCAAGGTTCCAGCGATCTAATCTTTGGCTTTGCAAAACGTGAGCTCCGTCCAAATCCGGAACTGTCTCTCAACAATCCTCGGGCTCGTAAAATGCCATACGCTCCGGCCATTGCGATTGGCACCATCTTCTCTTTCTTCTCCCACTAAGGATTACGCAGTCACCATGGCTACATCGACAAAAATATGCCGATATCAAATCAACCCGCAGAGACGGTGCGAACACAAGGGAGCGGTGATCTCGTGATGTCAACCTTTACCCAGGGTTCGGACGCGCTTGGCGTGCACGTTTTGTCGGTTGCCCTCATCGGCCCCGAGGAAAAACGGCGTCGCGCTGTCGCCAACGCCATTGCGGGATCGCAGGCCAAGGTCACAAGAGAGTTCGTTGCCTACCCGGAACTCGACGATGTCCCCCAGGTTCTGGAATCCGGATATGAAGTCATCATCGTCGACCTGGACAGTGACCCCGAGCACGCTCTTGAACTGGTCGAGAATATCTGCGGCAGCAGCTCTGTGACCGTGATGGTCTATTCGGCTCAGACCGACCCCGAAATCCTCGTCCGCTGCATGCGCGCAGGTGCACGAGAATTTCTCACGCAGCCGATCGCTCCCGCAACCATAGCGGAGGCCCTCATCCGCGCTTCCGTCCGCCGTCCCGCTGTTCGAACTGTAAAGAAGGCTTTGGGCAAGCTAATGGTCTTCGCCGGTGCCAAGGGGGGCTCCGGAGTTAGCACGATTGCCAGCAACTTCGCCATACTCCTTGCTCAGGAGTCGCACCAGAATGTCGTATTGCTCGATCTCGGACTTCCGCTTGGAGCCGCCGCTCTTGACCTTGGACTCACGACCGAGTTTTCGACCGCTAACGCCCTTCAGAACATCGGCCGCCTCGATTCCAACTTCTTCTCCAAACTTCTCGTCAAACACAGCTCCGGTCTGTCAGTCCTCACCGCGCCTGACCGGTACACCCCGATCCAGGCATCCAGCGAATCCCTGGCGAAGCTTATCTCCGTCGCCAGGCAGGACTTCGATTACGTAGTTGTCGATGCGGGATCCAGTGTGGGCCCAACCTACAAGACACTCATCTCCGGCGCCACCATCGCCTACCTGGTCGCGCAGGTCGGGGTCTCCGAGCTTCGAAATTCCAATCGCATTATTTCGGAGTTCTTCACGCTCCCGACACCCAAACTTGAGATCGTTCTTAACCGTTTTACCCAGAACCCTCTGGGAATCGATGAGGAGAATATTACAAAGGCGCTCACGAGGTCCGCGAACTGGAGGATACCGAGTGACTATGGAACGGTCCAGCGTGCGCAGAATACTGCAACCCCGCTCGCACTTGGAGAATCGGCCATTACAGCAATAATTCGGCAGATGGCCAGGACAGCATGTGGTCTGCCCGCAGTCGCGGAAAAGAAGAAAAGGTTTCATTTTCGGCTGAAATAGCCCATATCGCACCCGTAGTACGGATGGCATAACGTGGAACAACTGAATCTCGAGCAATATAAAGCGGAAGTACACAGAACTCTGATCCCCAAGCTCGATCTGGAGAAGCTGTCGCGTGCTGAAAGCACCCAGGCGCGTCACGCCGTCGCCAGGATGATCGGCGAAATTATCGGAGCTCAGGGCGTACCGCTGAGCTTAAGTGAACAGGAGAAAGTTCAATCCGACCTGCTCGATGAGGTCTTCGGATTGGGCCCCCTCGAGCCTCTGCTTAAAGACTTGGAAATATCCGACATTCTCGTCAATGGTAAAGATCACGTCTTTATCGAAAAAGGTGGAATCCTGAAGAGGATTGATGCGGTCTTTCGCGATGATCGTCACCTCATGCAGATCATCGACCGCATCGTGTCGCGCGTCGGCCGCAGAGTCGACGAATCTTCTCCAATGGTCGATGCGCGTCTGCCCGACGGCTCCCGCGTCAACGCCATCATTCCGCCGCTTGCGCTCGATGGCCCCGCGCTATCGATCCGCCGCTTCGGTACCGGACCCCTGGTCGCAAATCAATTGGTAGCCCTCAAAAGCATCTCGCAGGAGATGATGGATATGCTCGCAGCCGCGGTCCGGGCAAGAATCAGTATCCTCATCTCCGGAGGAACCGGTGCAGGGAAGACCACCCTGCTCAACATCCTGTCGCAGTACATTCCAAAACACGAGCGCCTCGTCACCATCGAAGATGCCGCCGAACTCCAACTCGCCCAGGAAAACATCGTCCGGCTCGAAACCCGCCCACCCAACGTCGAAGGGCTAGGCGCAATCCGCCAGCGTCAACTCCTCATAAACAGCCTGCGCATGCGCCCGGACCGAATCATCATCGGTGAGGTCCGCGGAGAAGAAGCCTTCGACATGCTCCAGGCCATGAACACAGGCCACGAGGGTTCGATGGCGACAATCCACGCCAACACCACCCGAGATGCCTTGTCCAGGCTCGAATCCATGGTCGCAATGACCAACCTGAATCTGCCGGAGAGAACCGTTCGCCAGCAGATGGCCTCTGCGATTGCCATCGTTGTACAAGTCTCCCGTTTGAGCGATGGCACTCGCAAGGTCGTGAACATCTCCGAGATCACGGGCATGGAAGAAAACATCATCAGCATGCACGAAATCTTCAACTTCGAAAAGAAAGGTATCGGGCCCGACGGCAGGGTCACAGGAGTCTTCAAGCCAAGCCGCATCCGGCCCAAGTTCCTTGAGCAACTCCGCGTATCCGGCATTCTGCTCCCCGGAAGCATGTTCGAACAGACGCAGGAAGTCAACTGAACGACGAGGTTCACAGATATGTTTTTAGTGCTCTTCACAATATTTTGGGCGATATTTATTATCACAGTTCTGCTACTGACAGCAGTTGGAGCAGACACGACCCAATATACGGAGCGCACCGTCGCTGTCCTTCGCGCGGCCCTTTCTACTACAAAACTGGCGCCGTCCGATCAGATTGTCGATCTCCGCAAAGAAGATCTCCTCAGCGCCGTTCCCTGGCTCAACCGCTGGCTCCTCAAACTCGAGTTAGCCCCGCGCCTCCGCACTCTCCTTTATCAGGCCGATCTAAACTGGACCGCCGGCACCTTGTTGCTCATGTCGGCAGCATGTTTTGTAATCCCTGCATATCTCATTTATCTACGAACTGGAACTGCCATCTTTTCGTTATTGATCGGCATCCTGCTGGGAGCTGCTCCAATCTTCTATGTCCTCCACAGACGTAGAAAGCGCTTCGACAAATTCGAGCAGGAGCTGCCTGAGACGCTTGATCTGATGGTCAGCGCCCTGCGCGCAGGTCACAGCCTCGTCTCTGCGCTCAATCTTGCCGCCAGTGAATCTCCCGATCCCATCGGCCAGGAATTTCGCATTTGCTTCGACGAGCAGAACTATGGTCTGGAGTTGAAGACCGCAATGAGCAACCTCGCCACACGCGTCCCCTTGCAGGATTTAAAAATTGTCATTACAGCCATCCTCATCCAGAAAGAAAGCGGTGGTAATCTCGCCGAGGTATTCGACAAAACTGCATACGTCATCCGCGAGCGCTTCCGCCTCAAGCGCCAGGTTCGCGTCCACACCGCTCAAGGCCGGCTCACTGGTTGGATTCTCTCTCTTCTTCCCATCGTTCTCGGAATAGGACTGTACCTCATTAACCCTGAAAGTATGAGTCTCTTGTGGACTCGCCCCATCGGCGTCAAACTCCTTTATCTCTCAGGCACCATGACAATCATCGGTGGTCTGATTATCCGCAAGATCGTCAACATGGACGTGTAGGTAAAACTTATGGCATTTGCGCTGCTCACATTTCTCTTTGTCTTCCTGTTGATCGCCAGCGGCGGCCTCATCCTCTTTTACCGCCAGGCCATGATCCAGCGGATCTCCGCCGTCATCACGCCTCGCGCGAAGCAGACAAGTTTTCGCGGCGCGCTGGAACACACGGGCTCCACGCTCGGCACCATGGTGGAGCAGTTCGAGCGGGTCATCCCGAAGACCAAATTGGAAATGTCAGTTGTCGAACAGCGCCTGGTCCGCGCTGGATATCGTAACGACTCGGCCATCCATGTTTTCTACGGCGCAAAATTCGTTGTTCCCATAATTCTTGCTGCTCTCGCATTCGCCACCGGAGTATGGCGCTACAGCCCATTCTTCGTCTACATGGTCGCGTTAGGTCTCGGTTATTTGTTGCCGGACTTCTGGTTGGGGAACCGGATGGCCGCACGGCAAGCGAGCATTCGCCGCGGTCTCCCGGACGTCCTCGACCTTCTCGTCATCTGCATCGAAGCCGGATTGAGCCTCGACCAGGCCGTTGCGCGCACTGCCGAAGAATTGGCCATGGGCCAGCCAGCCATTTGCGATGAGCTAAGTATTGTCGTCCTCGAACAAAGGGCCGGTCTGCCCCGCGCCAGTGCCTGGAAAAACTTCTCCGACCGAACCAACGTTGAAAGCGTACGCAATCTATGTTCGGTGCTCATTCAATCAGAAAAATTTGGCACCAGTATCGCCAAGACTTTGCGAGTTCACTCCGATACCCTCAGGACCCAGCGTCGACAGAAAATCGAGGAGCAGGCCGCGAAGACAACCGTCAAACTTGTCTTCCCGCTTGTTTTCTTCATCTTCCCCTCGCTCTTTCTTGTAACGTTGGGGCCTGCGGCAATATCCGTGATGGAAAACTTTAACAAGTACCTCATTCACTAGAAGGGAGAATAGGCATGGACAATGTAACTATTATTCGAGTCGTTGCTGCTGTCCTTGCGGTCGTTGTGCTGGTCATCCTTATCCAGCGACGACGCAAGCGGGTTGAGTAGTGATCTTCACCCCTCAGGGTAGGAGTGAGATCGAACCCAGTGGCAGCGCTCAACTTGCACTTTTTACGGGCCATCCCGAAAGGGAAGCGAGACTGGCCCGGCAAATCGGGTGCTTCTTTCGACCTGGAATGTACACCCTCGCATTCCTCTAAACCGACGGAAGCACCCCGTTCACTACACGGCACGATATTTCCCGAAAGGAAGTGCATGGTTAATTTGATTTGCCCGCACGAAAAGCAAATCACGTTCGATAACCATCGGCTCAATTACACAGATGAAACGACAAACCTATTGCGTATATAACCAAACGCGCGAGTGCTTTCTCAGCCTCGGTGTCCTTCCGGCCGACACGACATTCTCTCGCCTGAAAGGCCTCATTGGAAAGATCCGGCTCCGGGTCGATGAAGGACTCTGGGTATTTCCGTCGTGCGGAATTCATACGTTTGGGGTACTCTTTCCTCTGGATTTGATTTACCTGGACGAGAAACACCAGGTAGTCGATGTGATCGAGCATTTTCCCAATTTTCGTATCTCCCCAATCAGGCCTCAGGCTGCGAGCGTATTAGAACTGCCGATCCATACCATCTTTACCTCGCAAACCCAGCCGGGAGATCAACTGGTGGTATGCGCGGTCGAAGAGATGGGAAGGCGGCTAAGTAAAGCAAATTCCGTACCAGCAGAACCTCCCATCCAAAAAGTCGGAACCTGACTTCTATGGATTGAATGGCGGCCTGGTCCGCTAAGTGGGCCTTGTTTCGGCAGAAGAAGCCAACTATTTCCGGTCTATAGCCGTCGCACAAGAGAATCGGGACACCTCTCCATACCCGATCGAGACAGAAGCTGCAAAAAACTCTTGAATGGCGCAATTCCTTCCAGGGTCTGCGGAGCAACGAGATGAGCTTTCTGGATAATGTCCTAAGAAAAATCAAACTATCCGACAACCGCAAAGCTCCACGGCTGGACTCGCCCACGCTCGTCGCATATTACTGGGATGGAGCAACGCCGACCGCGCACGAAATTCAAAATATAAGCTATGACGGTTTCTATATGCTTACCGATGACCGTCTGCGGCCGGGCACAGTAGTTACGATGACCCTGCAAAGGTCATCCGATACAAACGTGGAGTCTTCTTCGCAGCCTCACCTTACGGTCATGTCCATTGTCGTCAGGGAAGGTCCCGATGGAATTGGATTTGCTTTTGTCCCGCAGGAATCCAAGGATGCTGAGCGGTCCCAGAATGCGCGAAATAGACCTGCCGACAGACGCGCCATCAGAAAGTTTATCGAGCAAGTCCACTCAGATGGATTCCTTACATTTACGTCGATTGCGAACCGCAGCAGAACCGTCACCGGAAAGCTTGCCGACGAAGACGGCCAAACTTTGATCTTCGCTGCCCTGAGCATGACGTGCTTGCTCGGTTTTGTCGCGCTTGCAACCGACGTCGGCATCATGATGCGCCAGAAAAGAATGGCTCAGACAGCAGCGGATGCCGCAGCCATCGCCGGCGCGTTAGAACTCAACTACAACACCGGCCTTGTAACATCGGCGGCAAAGGCTGCCTCAGCACAAAACGGCTTTACCGATGGAAGTGGCGGAGTCACCGTTACGGTCAACTGGCCACCCAGGTTCGCATCAGCTTCTCATAGCTCAAACAGCTATGTGGAAGCCATTGTTTCGATTCAACAGCCAACCATCTTCATGGGCCTGTTCGGGATCTTGAATATGACCCCTACCGCCAGGGCGGTTGCGACGAGCGGCGGAGGTGCGAGTAACGGCTGCGTATACATATTGAGCCCCAATGGATCTCCGGCCATGGAATTGCAGGGTTCGTTCACAGTAACCGCGCCGAACTGCGGCGTCATCGTTGATTCGAATGCCAACGGCGCGTTGGACTTCACGGGAGCAGGCGGAAGCCTCTCAGCTGGATCCGTTGGCGTCGTCGGTACCTGCACGGGCCATTGTTCCGATAGCACTCCGACTCCGGTCCAGGGAATCATTCCGCAAAGCGATCCTTTGGGCAATCTCTCAATGCCGGACCCAACGAAGCTTTCATGTAGTGCGCCCAGCGGAGGCAAGCTGACCGGAACCATAAGTGCTACAGGCGTCGTTTGCTATAGCGGAACCGTCAGCTTGAGCAATGTAACCCTGAACGGCGGAACTTACGTCTTTACCGGAGATGTGAATCTCGGCGGCAACGTGACCACATCCGGCGCAACTCTTGATATTAACAGCGGCACGCTCGGAATCAGCACCGGAACAACGCTGAACCTCCTCGCCCCTACATCGGGAAACTACAACGGGATCGCTCTCATGCAACCTTTGGCCAATGCGAACCAGATAACCATTCAAAAAGGAGATGCCAGCGGAACTATTGACGGGATTATCTATGCACCCGGTGCTGAACTATTCCTCCAGGATAGTGGCGGTGACAAGAGTGGCGGCCTGACCCTCATCACAGACCTGATCGTGGGGTCACTGTTTGACAAAACCGCAACCCTCAGCATCCAGAGTTATTCTCAGTCAAACCCGGGCACAACGCCCCTCTCAAAAATTGCGCTCGTGGAGTGAACTAAGATGACAGCGACGTCCGCGACAAATTCGACCGGAGAAGTTTTCAAAGTGCTTCGATATCACGTGCGTCTGAACATGGGCCAGGCTTTTGTAGAACTGGCTCTCGTTTTGCCTGTCTTCACTCTTTTGTTGGTCGGAATAGTCGAGGTCGGGCGTCTGGCATACGCCAGTATCGAGGTAAACAATGCCGCCCGGGCCGGCGTCGCATACGCCGCGCAAACCGAGACTACCGCTGCCGATGCTACGAACATAAGACTCGCAGCAACTCAGGATGCACCGAATATTACAAGTTTATCCGCGACAACGTCATACTCCTGCTCCTGCGAGAGCTCAACCGGTACCGTCACATCGTTCGCCAGCTGCGTCAACACTGTGACAAATCTCACTACTTGCCCCAGCCCCTCTCGCATCGTCGTGTTCGTTCAAGTCAATACCAGTGCACCAGTCGCCACGTTATTTCATTTTCCTGGAATCGCCAGCACAGTCACCCTGCGAGGACAGGCCATCATGAGAGTCCAACAGTAATGTCAATGCGGGCAACATCTGGTCGGAAGATCGTCTTTGCAATAAGGCTGACTCAACGCCGGGCAAGCGACGAATGCGGCTCAGCGATTATGGAGACCGCCATGTCTACGGTCCTCTTCCTGACATTCCTCTTTGGCATCTTTGAGACTGGCTTCGCCCTCTACACGTATTACTTCATCTCTGAGGCCGCTCGAGAAGGCGCACGTTACGCGATAGTGCGAGGATCAAGCTGCACAGGCTTCGCCTCTGCGTGTCCGGCCGCAGGATCGGATGTTCAGAACTATGTGCAGAACCTCGGTTTCCCTGGTATTAATCCGAGCAAGATGACGGTAAGTCCGTCATGGTCCGCCTATACGTCAGGCTCAACGTGCCCCGGCTCACCGAATCCGTGCAACAGTCCTGGAAACTTGGTCACAGTGACAGTGCAGTACAACTTTCCGCTGACACTCCCCTTTGCACCGAAGTTGACGTATGCGATGTCGAGCACCTCCGCCATGATCATCGCGCAATAAGCCGAACGATCCCACCATCCGGTTTTCCACAGAAATATTTCAAAGGAGTGGCAGAAAAATCCCACCAGAAAAACGCCACACAAATTTCCACAACTTACCACCCAAAAACCACAACTTCACCACAAAAAACCATCAAGTTTTGCCCGGAAATCGCAAAACCCCCTCCAAGAAACCACTCCAAAAAAATACGACCACTACTCCGACTCATCCGGAATAATCAGCAGCACTTCCACCTGCGTGATCTGTCCATTTTGCGTAGCAGGCCGGAACTGCCATTGCTGCAAAGCGTGTAGCAGGAACTTCGCCTCAGCCAGCTCCGTGGGAAATACAACTGCCAGCCTCTCGAAATGACCCGCAGCATTCACAAACCCATGAATAATAATGGCGTCCGCGCCCGTATCCGCATCGATACTAGGTCGTGTAATGTCATACGGCCAAGGAGCATCCGGCCGCGCGTTGCCTGCCTTCGCAATTTCCTCCGATCGCGGAACCGAATACTGCAGAATCCAGTTCTTGTGCGTACCTACGTGCAAATAAACGGTATAGGCCAACCGGCCTCTCCATGTACTCGCCGCCTCCGGGTAATCGTCCGCCGCCGAAGTTCCCACCACAACCACCCCAAACGCCCCATCTCTCGGCAAAGCCAAATGCGTAACTGAACGCAATCCACCTGTATCCAGGCCCTCTGAACCAACAGTCGCCCCCGTCGTACTGTTGCTCGTTCCCACACCACTTCCTGCGTTGCCCGCCTTAGCCGATTGACCAGTCGTCTGCCCCACACCGGCTCCGCTCGGTTTGTTGTCGACGACATTACCCGAGCCCGTCTGCGACGTACTCTTCTGCTGCCCCGGCGAAAGCGATCCCGTCAGGGGAGTTGGCGCAACCTGATTGACCATCGGCAGAGTCGCAGTTCCGTCCTTCAACTGAACATCGGACATCGAGATGACGCTCGCGGGAGTCGGCTGACCCGAGTTTTTCGATGCAGTCTCCGGAACACTCTTCGCCGGAGCAGGTCCTTGGGCTGTGACCGGCGAGCTCTTGCTCGGTTCGGGCAACGGCGCCTTCGTCTCGGACGGACCGGGTGAGATTTGCAAATCAGATACATGAACAGCCTGATTGGGCGGTGTAAGCGAAGGCTGCACTTCGATCTTGGCCTCGGTCTGCTGAGAAGCCGGGACAATTGTCCTGACGGTCATGTCCCGCGAGCTCCACACCGTAACTTGAGGAAGCGGCGCCTTCTGGATGAGGAGATTGTTGGCTACGTCTGGTTGAATCAGTGTCTGCTCGACCTGTTTCTGCGCTACAAAATTGCTTGGAAGACGTGGCGCCGGCGCAGTAGGCGGAGTATTGCCCGGAGCAATACTTCTGGCCCTTGATGCCTGTCCTACTTCGGCCGTTTCATGCGGGACATACTGACGGATCTTTGGCTCCGGTTGATGCAACTCCATCACCCGGACCGTATATCTCTTCGCAACGTCCGAAACCTCCACCGTCTGAGGCCGATTCAAACCAAGAAACAATAGAACGCACGCCAGACTATGCACAAAGACGGAGATTACGAAGGCGGAAGGGCCTCTCCTGGGCGCCGGAGTCTCCCCAAACAGCGAAATGATAGTAGAAGACTTCATGATCGACTCGATCGTCCCCGCTACTCAGCCCGTTGATAACTGTAAAGTCCTATAGACAGTGCTCTCCCCCGAACCCGGGACTATTCGTTCGCTGCAATTTGCAGACCAATCAAATTTCTCGCTAAATCCTGATAACTAAGAGTCTGCGCACAGCTGCGTGTCTACACAGCTACATCACGTGGTCTCTTGGTATACACGTGTTCACACTTGGGGTCGAATCTGCCAGCTAAACCCATGATTCTCAATAAAAACGGGATTCTGTCTTTGGCATCCCAATTGCCACAGAACGTTAGAAGTTCGGAACCGCCTGCCCAGTCGATTCCGGGGGATTGCTGATGAACCGAAGACTGCTGAACATACTTTTAATCGCCTTCGTAATTGCAGCCGGTTGCAGTTACATCGTCTTTCGTCTGATCGGCAGCCGAATCTCCGGACCGCGACTTACAACTACGCGCATGGTCGCAGCGGCCGCGGACATCAAGCTCGGAAGCGTCCTGCGCGATACCGATCTGACGACAATCGACGTCGTTGGCACTCCCCCTAAAGGCGCAATACTGAAACCTGAAAGTGCGGTCGGCCGGGGAGTAATCTCGAATCTGTACGTCGGCGAGCCCATTCTGGAGAGCCGTCTCGCCCCTGTCGGCTCCGGAGGCGGACTCGCCGCCACGATTCCCAACGGCATGAGAGCCGCGGCAATCAAGGTTAACGAAGTTGTCGGCGTAGCTGGATTTGTCACACCAGGAATGCACGTAGATGTACTGATTTCTGGTACTCCACCCGGCGTAAACAACGGCGAAGGATCACGAGTTAAAACCCTCTTACAGAACCTTGAGGTCCTCTCTGCCGGCACCGACATCCAACGCGATGCGGAAGGAAAACCCCAGCAAGTTCAGGTGGTTAATCTGCTCGTTACCCCTGACCAGGCGGAATCCCTAAGTCTGGCAAGCAATGAAACCCATATCCAGCTCGTCCTGCGCAATCCGTTGGATAACGAAGTCGCCAAACCCACCGGCACCGCGGTAGCCACACTCTTCTCGAATGGAAATCAGCCGAAGGCGGCCCCGGTGTACCATGCTCCAACTGCGAAACCTACTCCTACCTCACATTCGTATCTCGTCGAAGTCTTCAACGGATCAAAACGAAGTGAGGCCAAATTTGCCTCTGGCGAGGAACCACAGTGAACCTTCGAACCCTGATAGCTAGTGCCCTGTCGTCCTTCATTTGCCTGCAGCCGACTCTTCAGGCGCAGGCTCCGCCTCCGCCGTCTGCGCAGGCTGAGAGTACCAGCGACGTTACCAACGATCTTTCTGTCACAGTGGGCAAATCGGCTCTGGTGGACTTCACCAAGCCAATCACACGCGTCGCCATAGGCACTGCCGAGATCGCAGAGGCCACCGCTGTCAGTCCATCCGAGGTCATGGTCAATGGGAGAGCGCCCGGAAATACAAGCCTCATCGTGTGGCAACAAGGTGGTGGTAGGCAGTTTTTCAATATTACCGTTCACCCCAGTCACGCTGCGGCCGACGACAGCATAGCGGCTGTCCGGCGAGAGCTCAAGCTTGCGATGCCGGCAGAAAATATCAATATTGCCTCGGAGAATAACCTCGTCGTCCTGCGCGGAACAGTAAAAGACCTCACCGACTCCGACCGCGCTGTCCAGATCGCTTCCACCGCTGGTAAAGTCGTCAATCTTATGTACGTCGACGTGCCCCCGACACCTCAGCAGATCCTTCTGAAAGTCCGATTCGCCAGTGTGGATCGAAGTCTCGAAAGGCAGCTTGGCATCAACATATTCAGCACGGGTGCAACCAATACCATTGGTGCAATAACCACTGGACAGTTCTCGCCGCCAACAGTTAGCCTCCCCAGCGGGTCGTCAACTGGGGGCGCATTAGCAACCCTGACGAATGCACTCAATATCTTCTTCTTCCGCCCTGATCTCAACCTCGGCGCGACCATTCAGGCACTCGATACTCAGGGTGTGGTCGAAGTGCTTGCCGAGCCGAACATGCTCACCGAAGATGGCAAGCAGGCCAGCTTCCTCGCCGGCGGAGAATACCCCTATCCGGTAGTGCAGGGAACGAGTGGAGGCTCAGGCACTGTCTCAATCCA